>JGI20225J20221_1000705_pt1 | contig 49160 bp, 57 predicted proteins | sample BioMet4_FD_20221 | JGI IMG/M metagenome (IMG submission 20221) | reverse complement strand
AGAAGATTCTTGCCCAGCCGTTATCCCGCGCGGTATGCACAGGAAGATTCCGCCAAGGCGACCGACCAAACCGTCAACATACGAGGCGCATCATGGCTCGAACCGTTATCGAACACGTGCTGTGGAGACTGAAACAACTCGGTATCCGGGACGTCTTCGGCGTCCCCGGCGACTTCGCCTTTCCCCTGAACGACGCCATTGCCACCGATCCGGACATGCGCTGGATCGGCTGTTGCAACGAGCTCAACGCCGCCTACGCCGCCGACGGCTATGCCCGGGTCAAGGGCATGTCCGCCCTGTGCACCACCTACGGCGTGGGCGAACTATCGGCCCTGTGCGGCGTGGCCGGCTCCTACACCGAACATTTGCCGGTGTTCCATCTGGTCGGAATGCCCAATACCAAGATCCAGGAAGAACGCCGCATCGTGCATCACACCCTGGGCAACGGCGGCTTCGACCTGTTCGCCAAGATGGCCCAGCCGGCCGCCTGCGCCAGCGCCATTCTCACACCGGAAAACGTCATTCCGGAGATGGAACGCCTCGTCCACGAGGCCGTCTATCGCCATCGGCCCGTCTACATCGCCATTCCGGCCGATCATGCCCTGGCCGAGCCGTGCGGCTGCGCCATCGCTCCCCAGCACACCATTGCCAGCGATCCCGACACCCTGGCCGACGCCGTGGCCGACGTAGCCGAGAAACTGGCCAAGGCCGAGACCGGCGTCATCCTGGCCGGCTATCTGCTCCATCGGCTCCGGCTGACTGCCGAGGCCCAGAAGCTGGTCGGCACCTGGGGTATGCCCTACGCCACCATGATGATGGACAAGACCGCCCTGGACGAGACCTCGCCGGGCTATATCGGCATGTACGACGGCCGGATCATGAATCCGGAAGTGCGGGAATTCGTCGAATCCCGGGATGTGGTCTTAAACCTCGGCGGCCTGTGGAGCGATTTCAACACCGGCGCCTTCACCGCCCGCATCGAAGCCAGCCGGAGCATCGAGGTCATGCAGCACCACGTGCGGGTGGGACGAGCCGTCTACCACGATGTGGAAATGGCCGACATGCTGCGCGGACTGTCCGCGTTGCCGATCCGCAAGCATCTGACCGGCCCGGCCCCCAGCCGTCTCGGCGATCCCAAGGGCGGACCGGACGAACCCATCCGGCCGGAATATCTCTATCCGCGCTGGGAGGCCTTCCTGCGGCCGCATGACATCCTCGTCGCCGAGACCGGCACGGTCTCCATGGGACTCGGATTTGCCCTGATGCCGTCGGGGTCGATCTTCTTGAACCAGACCCTCTGGGGTGCCATCGGCTGGGCCACGCCGGCAGCCTTCGGTGCCGCTTTGGCCGCCCCCGACCGCCGGGTGGTGCTCGTGACCGGCGAGGGCTCCCATCAGATGACCGTCCAGGAAATCAGCCAGTTTGCCCGGTTCGGCTTAAAGCCTGTCATCTTCTGCCTCAATAACCAGGGCTACCTGATCGAACGCCTCCTTTGCAAGGATCCCATGATCGCCTATAACGATGTTGCTTCCTGGAATTACAGCCAGTTGCCGGCGGCCTTTGGCTGCACGGACTGGTTGAGCGCCCGGGTAGCCACCAACGGCGAACTCGATGCCACCATGGAAACGGCGGAATCCTGCGGCCGGGGAGCCTATATCGAGGTCTGTACGGACAAAATGGCCAGTTCCCCCCTGGCCCTGGCCCTGCACCAGTCCATCCAGACCTTGTACGGGAACAGATAGGGATCTCATGGCAGGTCACGGACGAAAGCGCGTTGCCACCACTGTGGTCGCAATGATCGAGGAGAAAAACGGATGGAGTTTTTTAACATCGAAAAATTCGATGCCCTGACCAAGGACATGTATGCCCCGGCCTATCCGCTGATTGCCCGGCAGATCGTGGACCGGACCGGCATCACCGAGGGCAACTGTCTGGATATCGGTACCGGCTGCGGCTATCTGGGCATCGCCCTGGCCAAGATCACCGCCTTGCGGGTACGGCTTTTCGATATTGCGCCACAGGCTCTGTGCCGGGCGGCGCAAAACGCCGCCGAGGCCGGACTCTCCGGCCGGCTGGAAACGCTCCAGGGGGACGTGCAACACATTCCGCTCCCGGAAAACTCCATTGATCTGGCCGTAAGCCGGGCTTCGATGATGTTCTGGCCGGACATGTCCGATGCCTTGCGGGAAATTTGTCGTATTCTTGTACCAGGAGGCTGTGCCTACATCGGTGGCGGATTCGGCACCGATGCCTTGAACGCAAGCATACAGGAAAAACGGGAAGGATTGCACATCGACTGGCACGATCTCACCAAGCTCGTCGTGAAAAAATATACCCCCGAGACCCTGGCCGAAGAAGCGCAGAAGGCCCATAGAGGACAGTACCGTATTTTTACCGAGGGAGGTCTGTGGCTTCTGTTGCGAAAGGAGGCGGACCCGTCCGGTCAATCCTCACGGGATCAGGCACAACGCACTCGAAGCAATAGCGTACAATAGGCCAGGGGATTCCCCTTTGGCCGCCAAAGGCTCCCTGCGTCCCTTTGTCCGGCAGTCGCCTTCCGCATCCAACGGGAGCAAATCCCAGGACGATCGGAAGCGTCTCCGTCGACTTTTTTCCTCGGACAGCGAATCCTTTGACCCGGCCAGGAGGTATCCGGATGGCAAAAAAAAAGTGCATGTCGGTCTTTACGCTCACCATGATGATCGTCGCGGCGGTGGTGAGCCTGCGGGGACTGCCCATGATGGCCAAGGAAGGCCTCTCCCTGATCTTCTACATCCTGTTCGCCGCGGTCATGTTTCTTGTCCCCGCCGCGTTGGTGGCGGCGGAACTGGGAGGAGCCTTCAGCGACAAGGGCGGCGGGGTCTACGTCTGGGTCAAGGAGGCCTTCGGTTCCCGCTGGGGCTTCACGGCCATCTGGCTGCAATGGATTCAAAACGTCGTCTGGTATCCCACGGTCCTGGGATTCGCGGCCGGCGCCCTGGCGTATCTGTTCCTCAAGCCGGAGCTGGCCAACAGCGGCGTCTACACCGGCCTGGTGATCCTCGTCTGCTACTGGCTGGCCACCTTCCTGACCCTGGCCGGTTCCGGCATCGCCAGTTCCGTCACCAAGTACGGCGTGCTCTGCGGCACCGTGCTGCCCGGGGTAGTTATCATCATCCTGGGCCTGCTCTGGGTGGACCAGGGCAATCCGATCGCCTTCCTCGATCCGGGCTCGGCGGTGGCCGCAGCCGAACAGCTGGCCCACGAAGCGCCCCATGCCCGCTTTTTCCCCTACATCACCGGCCTTGGCAGCGTGGCTTTTCTGGCCGGCATCGTTCTGCTCTTCGCCGGCGTGGAGGTGCATGCCGTGCATGCGACCGACCTGGAAAATCCTTCCCGGGGATTTCCCGAGAGCATTTTTCTGGCCATGGCCGTCATCATTTTGCTCTTCATGCTGGGTTCGCTGGCCGTGGCGGCCGTCATTCCGGCCAAGGACATCAGCCTGACGGCCGGACTGATGCAGGCCTTCAAGCAGATGTTCGACAAATTCCACATCGGCTTTCTGACGCCGGTCATGGGGCTGCTCACCGCCTTCGGCGCCATCGGCGGAGTCATGTCCTGGGTCGGAGGGCCGAGCCGGGGACTTTTGGAAACCGCCAAGCAAGGGGAACTTCCGCCCTTTATGGCCAAGGTCAACAAACACGGCGTCCAGATCAACATTCTGCTCATCCAGGCCGTTATCGTAAGCCTCCTCACCGGGCTCTACTTCATCATGGATAACGTCAGCGTGGCCTTTTTCGTGCTTTCGGCCATGACCGTCACCCTCTACCTCGTCATGTACATCCTCATGTACGCCGCCGCCATCAAGCTTCGACGGGAACGGCCCGACCTGCCGCGCTCCTACAAGGTGCCCGGCGGCATGTTCGGCATGTGGCTGGTGGCAGGTCTCGGGCTCCTCGGCGTCATCTTTTCTCTGATCGTGGGCTTTTTCCCGCCCACCAACCTGCCCGTCGGTAACCCGACCCTCTACGTGGGGCTGGTGGCGGCCGGCATGATCATCTTCGTCGGCTTGCCGCTGCTCATCAACGCCCTGAAAAAGCCCGCCTGGCACCAGAACGCTAACTGACCCCCCGACACCCCCCGAACTGAAAAGGAGCCTTCCATGTCCTTGCATCAAAAAAATACGGTCAGGGCCGATCTCCTGGACGACATCTACGCATCGAGCGACCTTTCGGTCATCCTGCCAAAATATCGCTTCCCCAAGAAGGAAATCGAGCCCCGCCACGCCTATCAGCTCGTACATGACGAGCTGATGCTCGACGGCAATTCGCGGCAAAACCTGGCCACCTTCTGCCAGACCTGGGTCGATCCCGAAATCCATCGCCTCATGGACGAGTGTCTGGACAAGAACATGATCGACAAGGACGAGTATCCGCAAACCGCCGAAATCGAGGCGCGCTGCGTGCACATGCTGGCCGACCTGTGGCACTCGCCAGAAGCGGCCAACACCCTGGGCTGCTCCACCACCGGTTCGAGCGAGGCGGCCATGCTCGGGGGACTGGCCATGAAATGGCGCTGGCGGGCCAAGCGCAAGGCTCAGGGCAAGCCCACCGACCGTCCCAACATGGTCTGCGGCCCGGTCCAGATTTGCTGGCACAAGTTCGCCCGCTACTGGGACGTGGAACTGCGGGAAATTCCCATGGAAAAGGACCGGCTCATCATGAGCCCCGAAGAGGCGATAGCCCGCTGCGACGAAAATACCATCGGCGTGGTGCCGACCCTCGGCGTTACCTACACCTGCCAGTACGAACCCGTGGAGGCGGTCTGCAAGGCTCTGGATACTTTCGAGGCCAAGACGGGGCTCGACATTCCCGTGCACGTGGACGCTGCCAGCGGCGGCTTTCTCGCCCCCTTCCACGATCCCAATCTGGTCTGGGATTTCCGGCTGCCCCGCGTCAAATCGATCAACGGATCGGGACACAAGTTCGGCCTGGCCCCCCTGGGTGTGGGCTGGGTGGTCTGGCGCGACGCCAAGGAACTGCCGGAAGATCTGATCTTTCGGGTCAATTATCTGGGCGGCGACATGCCCACCTTCGCGTTGAACTTCTCGCGCCCGGGCGGGCAAATCGTGGCCCAGTACTACAATTTCTTGCGCCTGGGCCGCGAAGGCTACACCAAGTTACACGAAGCCTGCTATGAAACGGCCGCTTATTTGGGCGATGCCCTGCGCAAGATGGATATTTTCACTGTCATCTACGATGGGCACGGCGGCATTCCAGCCGTGAGCTGGAGTCTGGCCGACGGGGCCACCCCCGGTTGCAACCTCTACGACCTTTCGGACCGGCTGCGCAGCCGAGGCTGGCAGGTACCGGCCTATTCCATGCCCGCCGACCGCCAGGATCTGGTGGTCATGCGCGCCCTGGTGCGCCACGGCATGAGCCGCGACCTGGCCGATCTGCTTCTGGCCGACCTCAACCGCTGCCTGGCCTACTTCGCCAAAAATCCCGTGACGCATTCGCTGGGGGAAAAGGAAGCCGGGGGATACAGCCACGCCTAGGGATGTCGGCTTGCTTCCGACCGTTGCCGCGAATGTGAAGGGATTCCAACGGAGGAAACGCTCCAGCCGACCATCAGGAGCAACACAGGAGCCGAAGTCGAACTTGCCGCCGCGCGAGGCGTCGTTTTGGGCCGTACGGGTGGCGCCCTTGGCCAAAGTTTTGGTGGACCCGGTGCCGATGGACACGGGAAGGCCGATCCATCGGGCTACGGCTTCCCGGATATGGCGGCAGTGTTCGGCGGCATTCCCCGGGAGTCCGGTCAGGTCGAGAAACGCCTCATCGAGGCTGCAGACTTTCAGATCAGGGGTGAACCGCGCCAGGAGAACCATCACCCGGGCCGACAGGTCGCCGGAGANGGCGTANTTCGCAGAAAAAACCTCGACGCCGTGCCGCTTGATCAGGCCCGCGCCCTGAAAGANCGGTTGGTTTGCCCACGGGAATGCCCAGAGCCTTGGCCGCAGCCGAGCGGGCCACGATGCAGCCGTCGTTGTTCGGGAGCACCACCACTGGCCGGTCGGCCAAGCCGGTGTCGCGCATGGAATCGCCGGCCACGCGCCCATGCCCACCGTGTAACGGCAAGAGATGGTNGCTGCCCCTANCGATCAACAGGTGTTGCTCGCTATAAACCGTTCGGGACAAGCGGCGGTCCGACGGGCGCCATCACTTCCGGCCCCTCGACGCCGGGATTATTGACCAGCGTCCCGACGGGCACGGCGGTCAGCTTCGGTGCGGGAATATCCAGGATGTCCCCGAGATCCCGTCGGGTGGTGCTTAGAGGATCCAGCCAGGCGGTATGACTCTCGGGTGGCAGGATGACTGGCTGGCGGTCATGGAGTTGCCGAACCACACCGGCCGCCGCGCGGGTGAGGATGGCCAGCGAATCGATCACTTCCCCGCCAGGGCCCGTGTAATGCTCGAAAATCCCAGCCAGGGCCATGACGGAACCGTCCATCGGGGTGATGCAATACGGAGCCTTCTTTCCAGACTGCCCGTGCTGCCATTCATAGAATCCCTGAGCTGGAATGAGGCAGCGCCGGTAGCGAACGGCTGCCCGGAAGGCCGGCTTATCGAAGACGGTTTCGACCCGGGCGTTGCTGCACTTGGCCCCGATTTTCGGATCCTTGGCCCAGGCCGGCACCAGCCCCCAACGAAACAGCCCGGCCACCCGGCGGGTGACATGCCGGTCCGCATAAACGGCCTCCACCAGTTGGGATGGAGCGATGTTGTACCGAGCCGGCGCCTCGGGCATTCCGGGAAGGCCCATGGCCTCGGCCACCAGTCTCCGAGGAATGGCCAGGGCGAATCTGCCGCACATGCAGACGGCATACGGATGATCAAAGCTCCTGTCCAGAAGCGAAAAACGTCCTTGATGCTACACAAAAAATGTGCAGTTTTATTCCAATGAAAACGGTGACATACCAAGCACCAAGGACAGCATCAAACGACTCAAGGGGCCGGGTGGAAGTGGAAGCGGTCCGGGGGCGACCCCTTCCACTTCTGGCACCCGGAGAAGTCTGGTTGATGACGGTACCGCATCCCAGGAAGGACATCGAGATCACCCTCTTGAAATTGATCGAGAGGCACGTCGGCATAAAACTGCGGAGAGAGGTGGCGGATCTGGCCGTTTATCCAGCGTATTTCGAGAAGGGCGAGGGCGGACACGTCGTCGTGTCGTTTCCGGATCTTCCCGGTTGTTGCACCCAGGGCGACGCCGGTACCGAGAGCGAAGGCCTGACCCGCTCGGGATTCCTGGTGGCAGCCGCCAGGGAACGGCTGGCCAGATTGTAGCAAGTGGCCCAGGACGTACCGCACGNTGCCGAATCCGACAACGCCGTTAGCNATCCGTTAGCCGACAAACGAAAAAGGGGCTACGGCAAAACCGTAACCCCTTGGAGTATCGTGGTGGGCAATGAGCGATTCGAACGCTCGGCCTTTGGCTCCGGAGGCCGCAACTCGATACCCGTAATAACCACGAATGCGCCGAAATTTTCCATTTATCTCAGCATGATTCTTTATTCCCACCGACGGTACCTCGAATCAATCCCATAACGGATTATCCCCCGACTTATCCGTCTGAGGCATTCCCCTCCTGGATTGCATATGGGGTCGCCTTCCCTGGGCCGGTGGCGAGTAGCGGCATATTGTCGCGCCAGGACAAACCACAACCGGTCCAGGGAAGGCGTACCGCTCCCGGCGCGCACCAGCGCACCGGGTCTCCACCCCGCCCCCCTCTCCTCTCTTCTCACGAGCAAGCCAGAAAGGTCCTAGCGGACCGGCTGGGCCTGCGGGTCCTTCCCGGCACCTTCAAAAGCCCGCGCACGTTGGGTGCGGGGTGTCGCGGAATTTTGCGGAAAAATTCTGGCGGAAAAACGGAAAAATCGGTCGGACGCTGCCTGCGCCCAGGCCGGCAACCACATGGGACGACGCAGCATGTCTGAAAAAACGCCCGATCCATCACCGGAAGAAATCGCCCAGGTCCGTGCGCAGGTCGCCGAGCGGGTCAAGGAGGAAGGCTCCGAAACCCGGGCTGCCGCGCCGGTCGTCGACCACGAGTTCGTCAAGCACTGCCTCTATGCCGGACAAAAAGGCGACGGCCTGCTGTTCGCCGCGATCCACAAAGGCAAGTACTTGTGTGCCCCCGAGCTGAAAAACCAGTGGTTCGAGTGGACCGGTGCCTACTGGAAGCAGGTCACGGTCTACCGGGCGGAAGCCGCGGTCGAGGCCGTGGTCGCCAAGTACGAGGAGACCCGCCTCGACTGCGAGGCGAAGATTACCGAGGCCAAGCAGCTCCGGGACGATGAGGCGGTCAAGCGGCTGGAGCGCCTGTCCAAGCGGTTGCGCAAAAACATCGACGATCTGCGCGAGGGCGCCGGGGTCACGGCCGCCCTGCGGTTCGCCCTGTCCAACGAGGATCCGCTCCTCGTCCGGATGGAAGACTTCGACGCGGATCCGTACCTGCTCGGCGTGGCCAACGGCGTGGTCGACCTGCGCACCGGCGAATGTCGCAAGGCCCGGCCCGGCGACCTGATCCGGCGGACCTGCAGCGTCGAGTGGCAGGGGATCGAAGCCCCGTGCCCGCGCTGGGAGGCCTTCGTCGAGGAGATCGTCGGCGAGGACAAGGACGTCGCGGCGTTCCTTTCGCGCGTGTTCGGTTACGCCGTCACCGGCCTGTCCACCGAGCCGCTTTTCGTGGTGCTCAACGGCGAGGGGCGCAACGGCAAGACCGTCATGATCGAGACCCTGGGCAAGGTCTGCGGCGACTACATGGCGCCGATCCCGGCCGAGCTGCTTCTGGACCAGGGGCAGTCCCGGGACGCCGACAAGCCCACGCCGACCATCATGTCCCTCAACGGCCTGCGCGTCGCCTATGCCACCGAATCCGACGAGAACCGACGGTTTTCCATCGCCCGGGTCAAGTGGCTGTCCGGCGACGACCGGCTGACCGGCCGTTACATGTGGGACCGGGATCCCACCAGCTTCTACCCGACGCACACGCTCTTCCTTTTGACCAACCACCGGCCGCATGCCGCCGCCCACGAGTACGCCTTCTGGGACCGGCTGCGCCTGGTCGAGTTCCCCTACAAGTACGTCGACAACCCGAAAGCCGATCACGAGCGCAAGCGGGACAAGAACCTGGCGGAGCATTTCGAGGAGCACGAGCTGCCCGGGATTCTGGCCTGGCTGGTCCGGGGCTGTCTGGCCTGGCAGCGCGACGGCATCGCACCGCCGAAGACCGTCCTGGCCGCCACCGAGGAGTACCAGCGCGAGGAGGACCACCTGCAAGATTTTGTTGAAGAATGCCTCATCACCGCGCCCGATTCCCGCGTTTCGGCCACCGACATCTATGACCTCTACACCCGCTGGTACGTCAAGAACCGGGGCAAGTACGTCCCGACCATGAACAGCTTCGGCAAGCACCTGGGGAAGAAAATCCACAAGGAGCGCCGGGGCGGCACGGTCTACTACTACGACGTGCGCATCAACCCTGCCGCCGAAGAGGCCTACCCCGACAAAAAGTCAAAGGAAGACAGGAGTTATAGCAATTCCTTTTGGAAGGATCGGTCCGGCTCATAGCCAGGACCTAGGACGTCGCCAGGACATCCGCGGCTGGAATGTCCTGGGGGTGAAAAGGAGCGCGGACTCTGGATGGAGGGGTCCGTCAGGACATCAGGACCCCGGCACGGAATGCCGGCTAAACGTTCAAACCTCGGCCCGGAGCACACCATCATGTCCTATCCTGTTATCCTGATTCTTAAAAAAGGAAAGAATATTGGAATATTACGACCAGGATATTCCCAGGACCTTGCCATGCGAACAGGATATCCGCGTTATGGCCGCTGACCTCCTTGGATTGTTCGCCGCGCACGGGCTGACGCCGAAGAAAAAGGCGGCCGGCGAATGGGCGGCGCCGTGCCCGGCCTGCGGCGGCAGGGACCGCTGCATGATCCGGCCGGACGACCACGACGGCCGCGGCGGCTACTGGTGCCGGCAGTGCGGCACCTACGGCGACGCCATCCAGTTTTTGCGGGACTACGAGGGCATGAGCTACGCCGACGCCTGCCGGGAACTGGGTGTGGAAGCGGTCCGGGCCAGGACGGGCCTTCCCCGGCCGCCGCGTCCGGCCGCCGGCCAGGATCCGTTCGAGCCGGCCCCGTCCGCGCCGCCGGCCGAATTGTGGACCAGGAAAGCCACGGCCTTTGCCGGTTGGGCCCATGCGCAGCTCCTCCAAAATCCCGAGCAGCTCGCCTGGCTGGCCGCCCGGGGCCTGCCGCTGGAGGCGATCAAACGCTATCGCCTCGGCTGGAATCCGGGGGAACGCGGCAAGTCGTGCCTAATCCGGCCGCGCGCCAATTGGGGGCTGCCCCCGGCCGAGGGCAAGCCGGACAAGGACGGCAGGCCGACCGTGAAGCGCACCTTCTGGATCCCACGCGGCGTTGTGATCCCCCTCCTGGCCCCGGACGCCCCGGAAGGGCCGGTGCTGCGGTTGCGAATCCGCCGGCCCGAGGGCGATCGCGAAACGTTCAAGAAAGACACGAAGTATTACGTACTCCCGGGAAGCTGCATGGACGCCATGCTCCTGGGGCGCGAGGCCCGGGCCTTTGTGGTGGTCGAGTCCGAGCTGGACGCCCTCATGCTGCACCATCAGGTCGGGGACCTTATCGGCGTCGTCTCCGTGCAGACGGCCAACGTCAAAAAGATCGCCACCGGCGTGCTCGAAACCCTGGGGGAAGCCCTGTGCATCCTGGTGGCCCTGGACGCCGAAGGCAAGGACGGGGCCGGCGCCAAGGGCTGGCAGCGCTGGCCGGCAACCTTCCCCCGGGCCAAACGCTGGCCCTGCCCGGTCGGCAAGGATCCCGGCGAGGCCTACGCCGCCGGTGCCAATCTGCGCGCCTGGATCATGGCCGGCCTGCCGCCGGTGTTGCAGCCAGGACGTTTGCCGCCTGGACAGCCGCTTGCCGCAGAGGGGGAGGAGGAAAAGACACGCGCGGTCGGGGCCGGTGAGGCTACTGGCGAAAAGCCGGCCGATGGCCCGGAGCAGGAGACCGCCTCCTCGCCGCACGGTGACGCAGCCACCATGGCTGCCCCGGATCGGACCGCCGAGGTGCCGTGGCTCGTGCCGGGCTACGTGTCAGCCCTGGACATGGTGCCGCTGGGAAAACTGCTTTCGGCCATGCGGCGCCATGACGTGAAGCCGGTGCTGGTCCCGGGCCTGGCCGAGCAGACCGACGGCGCACTGGCCCTGTGGTCCGGTGCGGCTATTGCGGCCGAGGTCATGGCCAGGATGGCCAAGCTGTTCTTCGGGGACTGCCTGGAAGCGATCCTGTGGTTTCTCGACCGGCGGCGACTGCGGGCGACCGCGAGTCTGCGCCGCGTCCACGGCCAGGTCGACGGCTCGGGCGAATGGGCGGCCCTTGTGCGCCGCGCCAGTAACGAGACGCCGGGGCTGGCCTTCGCCGGCTGGACCAACCTGCACTACTGGCGCGAACGGGAGGCGGCCGGACGGTAAGTGGAGGGCTGCCGACCGGAGTTACAGCTCCTGCCGGCGGCCGGATGAACGGGGCATCCGACCAGGAATCCCAGCCCTCCAGCCATGCATGGCAGGGAGGCCCTAGCACGGGAACGGACGGATGGAAACGCTCAAACTCGAATACTGGCCGCTGGCGCGGCTGCGGCCCTACGAACGGGGCCTGCGGAAATACGGGAAGGACGTGGTGGAACGGATGATGGCGTCGATCAGGGAGTACGGTTTCCGGGTGCCGGTGCTGGCCCGCTCCGACGGCGAGGTAGTCAATGGGTGCCTGTGCCTGGACGCGGCCGCGCGCCTGGGAATGGATACCGTGCCCGTGATCCTGGCCGACGACCTGACCGCGGCACAGGTGCGGGCCTTCCGGCTGCTGGTCAACCGCTCGGCCACCTGGGCGGCCTGGGACGAGGAGATGGTCGCCGTGGAGCTCGGGGAGCTGCGCGAGCTGGACATGGATCTGTCCCTGACCGGCTTCGACGTGGCCGAGCTGGACGCCTTGCTCGGCCTGCTGCCTGGCATCGGCCGCACGGATCCCGACGCCGTGCCGGACCTGCCCGAGGCGCCCGTCACCCGGCCGGGCGACGTCTGGATCATGGACCGGCATCGGCTCCTGTGCGGCGACGCCACCGTGCCGGCCGACCTGGAACGCCTGCTCGGGGGCGAACGTCCGGAGCTGGCCGTCACCGATCCGCCCTACAACGTGGCCGTCGAAGGCAAGGCCGGGAGGATCCTCAACGACGACATGTCGGCGTCGGCCTTTCGCGAGTTTTTGGATCGGGCCTTTGCGGCGCTTTTCTCGGTGCTGGCCGACGGCGCGGCCGTGTACGTGGCCCACTCCGACACCGAGGGACTGTCCTTCCGCGAGGCCTTCCAGGCGGCCGGCTTCAAACTGGCCTCGTGCCTGGTCTGGCGCAAGAACGTCCACGTGCTCGGCCGGGCCGACTACCACTGGCAGCACGAGCCCATCCTCTACGGCTGGAAGCCGACCGGCCGCCACGCCTGGTTCGGCGGCCGCCGCCAGACCACGCTGCTCGAAGGGATTCCCGGTGCGGTGCTCCTGGAGGATGGCCGTGTCCAAATTCCCGCCGGCGACGATCTCTTCCTCGTCACCGGTCAGGATCTTCGTGTGGAAGTCGTCCCGGGATCCGTCATCAGCGTGGACAAGCCCACCCGCAGCGACGCCCATCCCACCATGAAACCGGTGGCACTCCTCGAACGGTTCATCCGCAATTCCAGCCGGCCGGGCGGACTGGTCCTCGATCCCTTCGGCGGGTCGGGGTCCACCCTTGTGGCCTGCGAGGGCCTGGGGCGGGAGTGCCGTACCCTCGAGCTGGATCCGCGCTTTTGCGACGTGATCGTGCGCCGCTGGCAGGACCACACGGGCCTGCCAGCGACCTCCCCGGACGGACGGCCGTTCCCGGTTGCAGGGGGCGCGGCATGACCGAGGATCTCACGCCCTACCTTGAACGGAGCGCCTCCACGGATCTGCCCGCCCTGCTGCGGGCCAAGGAGGGAGCCAAGCGACGCATGAACGACCAACCGACCAAGGAAAACATCGAGGCTTTTCGCAAGGCGCGCGACGAGGTGGACAAGGCCACGGTCGCCGGCGGCGAGGGACGCCTGTTCGCCAAGAAGAAGGACGCGCTGGCCTATCTGCAGGGGCGCGGCTTCGCCATCCGGAAAACCAAGTTCTACGCCGACTGCAAGGCCGGGCTCCTCCCCACCGACGCCGGCGGCCGATTCGAGGAATCGGTGCTGCTGGCCTATGCCGCCAGCCTGCCCACGGTCAGCAGGGAGGAGGACGGCAAGCTCTCGGCCGAGGCACGCCGCCGGTTGTCGGCCGATGCCGACCACAAGGTCGAGCAGGCCTTGCTCACCCGCATGCGCCGGGAGAAGCTCCAGGGCACGCTCGTGGACAAGGCCGAGGTCGAGCGCGGGCTGGCGGCCCGGGCCCAGTTTTTCAAGGCCCAGATCGAGAACTTCGGACCCTTGATCGGGGCGCGCGTCATCGCGGCCGTGGGCGGTGAGGAAGCGCGGCTGCCTGAGTTCCTGCGGCTTTGGGAGGAGGCCACGGCGGACTGGATGGACGCCTGGTCCACGGATCGGGAATTCGTGGCCCGGGCCGACGATACGGACGACGCGAATCCGGATGCGGCCTGAACCTGCAATGCGAGGAGGACGACATGAGCGGCAATCCCTGGAATCAGACCTTTTCCGGCTTGGCCTTCGACCTGATCGATCCGGCCCCGGCCATGGTGTCCATCAAGGACATCGCCCTGTCCCTGGCCAACCAGTGCCGGTTCAACGGCCACACCAAGCGGTTCTACTCCGTGGCCGAGCACTGCCTCTACGTGTCCCGGGTGCTGCCGCGCGAGCTGGCCTTTTGCGGACTCATGCACGACGCGGCCGAGGCCTATGTCGGCGACATGACTTCGCCCCTCAAATCCATGCTGCCGGCGTTCCGTGATGTCGAGGGGCGCGTCTGGGGTGCGATTTCGCGCCGGTTCCGCCTGCCGACCACAATGCCCATCGAAGTCGGCGACGCCGACCGTCGCCTGCTGGCCACCGAGCTGGAGTGGCTGCTGCTGGCGCCGCCCAAGCCCTGGGAAGCCATGCCGCTTCCCTTCGAGCTGGGGGAGATCGGCCTGGACCATCCCGGGCAGTTCGGCCTGCCGCCCCGCGAGGCGCATCGGCGGTTCCTGGAACGGTTCGCCGAATTGTCGGCCTGATGAGGTGACCATGGACATTCCATCGCTTGCATTCTCAGTCAAACAGCCCTGGGCCTGGCTGCTCGTCAACGGCTTCAAGGGCGTGGAGAACCGGACCTGGGCATTGCCGACGCGGTACGTCGGGCGTTCGGTCCTTATCCAGGCCAGCGCCCGCCCGCGGTTCAGTCTGCCTGATGCCAGAGGAATTCTGGAGGAAATGCATGCCCGCTACGGCCTGCCGGGCGGCCTGCGCTTCCCCGACGCCGGGCGCGGCGGCGGCGGTATCGTGGGCATGGCCCGGCTGGTCGGCTGCACGCGGGACCAGATTTCACCCTGGGCCGCGCCCGGCCTATGGCATTGGCGCGTCGCCGACGCCCGGCCGCTGCCATTCATGCCCTGCAAGGGGCGGCTCGGCTTTTTCCGGGTGGACTATCGCCCCGGCGTGGAGACGCGGGGAAACTTGCTGGAGGTTGGGGCGTGATAAGTCTCCCGCCTCTGAAAGTCGGCTCCGCCTGTTTCGGTATTGGCGGGTTGGACCTGGGCTTGACTTGGGCCGGTATGACCACGGTGTGGCTTATCGAGAAGAACGCCAAGCGGCGCGCCTGGGCTCGTCTGAATTTCCCGGAGGCAAAGCAGTATGACGACATGCGCCGGCTCGACGCCCAAGGCTATGCCGGCCTCGATCCAGTTGACCTTATTTGCGGCGGAGTCCCCTGCCAACCGGCCAGTCTCTCCGGGAAGCGAAAAGGCCCGGCGGATGACCGCTGGCTCTGGCCGGAAGCTGTGCGGCTCATGGCTGCCCTCAGGCCCACTTGGGGATTGTTTGAGAACCCTGTTGGGTTCGTCTCGCTGGGGCTCGACGGAGTGCTTTCTGGCCTGGAAGGCCTCGGCTACGCCGTCTGGCCGATCATTGTTCCGGCTTGTGCCGTCAATGCCCCGCACCGCCGAGACCGTGTTTTCATTCTGGCCCACACCGACTGCATCAATGATGACCGAGGGAGACATGGTTCAAGCGATGTTTGCGGGGACGGACCTTCGTCGTCCGCCATATCAATCAGCGGTACTGTGGGCGACCCCAACCGCCAGAGACTATCGTTTCCCAAACACCCCGGAAAGCCAAAGAAGAAGGAACGCAAATGGCTCGCGCGGGCAACAGCTCGTCAATCAAGCGGCGCATGGAGCGATGCCGAGTGGCTCCTCGGAGCGGATGGGAAACGCCGGAGGGTTAAACCCGGAGTGGATTTGCTGGCTCATGGGGTTCCCGGCCGGGTGGCTCAAATAAGCGGTTTCGGTGATGCCGTAGTACCCTATGTCGCTTATGAGCTCGGCCGCGCCATCATGGCTGCGCATTACGGAAATGCATCATAGCATCTATCGAAAGCGGTTACAGGTATGGAAGCCTTGGCCAAGACGAAAAAATGCGCACGGCTCGCGTGGCGTGCTGGAGCAAACACAGTGGGACACCCTAGCCTGCCGTTTGCCCCGGAAATTTTTCCGCGTCAAATCGCTCCCCGCTTTGGAGTACGGCATGCTGATGGAACCGGAAACCACGTTGCGCGACAGGTTGGATGCCCGCCCAGCCCTATCACGAGCAAGGCGAAAAAAACTGTGCATCGGTGTGCACCGTGCAGTCGATATTGATCTGACGAATGACCTAGCCTGCCACCTTGACGCGGAAATTTTTCCGCGTGGGAACGAACCGCAAGGCAAGGTAGGCGGGATCATGGACGAAGAACGAAACCTGTGGCGGGAATACGAGCGCTACAAACAAGAACTGTTGACGATGGATATTGACCCGCAGACGTTCGCGGCCCTGTGTCGCGCCAAAGCCAAGGAACTTGGCCTGTGACCGTTCCCGAGTCCGTGCGTTTTACATTCACCGCCGCCGAACGCGACATCTTCCGCAAGCGGGAGCGGTCGCCGGTGTCGATCTGGGCCGCCCGACACATCGTGGTCCAGGACGGCCCGTATGCCGGCTCGCGGTTGCGCCTCGACGCCACCCCGTATCTGGCCGGCATCATGGACACGCTCTATCGGCCGGGCGTCGAGGAGGTCGACGTCTGCGCCAGTCCCCAGGGCGGCAAAAGCGAGCTGATGTTCGCCTGCCTGCTCTACAGCATCGCCCACTATCCCGGTCCCAAACTCCTGGCCATGCCCGACGAGGCCACCCTGGCCAGGGCCGTGACCAAGAAGTTCCTGCCGCGCCTCAAGGGCTCGGCCGCGTTGCGGCGCTTGTACCTCCGCGACAACAAGGACGCCATCGAGCTGCGTGACGGATCCACGATCTATCTGTCCTCGGCCCTGTCCCCGGCCCAGCGCGCCTCGGTCACGGTGCTGCACGAGTTCCTCGACGAGGTCGACCTCTACCGCCAGCTTGCCGGCCAGGGGGACCCCATCAACGAGCTGCGGGAACGGACCATCAGCTACGGTCCCAAGCGGCGCGTGCTGGCCGTGGCCAAGCCCATGGGTGACGAAACCAGCACCATCTGGACCATGGTCACCAAGGAGTGCGACGAACTGCGCCGCTATCATGTCGTCTGTCCGTGCTGCGGCACGCTCCAGGTGATGACCCTGGACAATGTGGCAGTGCTCGACGGCTGCACGGATCCGCGCGAGATCAAGCGCCGTCGGCTTGGGCGCTACCAATGCCCGCACTGCAAATACATGTGGACCGATCATGCCCGGGACGTGGCCGTGGGGCGCGGGGAATGGCGAGCCGACGAAGCCGTGCTGCGGCCGCGCCGGGTGGGCTTCCACATGAGCTCCCTGATCTACCCGTTCGTCTCCCTCTCGGAGATCGCGGCGGACAAGGTGGAAGCCGCAAACACCGACGACGACAAGGTCATGCGGGAATTTCTCAACGGGCGCGGCGCGCTGCCGTTTACGCCCGTGGAGATGGACACCAAGGCGGATTCCGTGTTGGCCCGCCGGGCCATGTGGCTGCCGCCCAAGACCGTGCCGGCCGAGGCCGTGGCCCTGACCTGCGGCATCGACACCCAGGCCGTCAGCTTCTGGTTCGTGGTCCTGGCCTGGGGCGCGGCCATGCAGAGCTGGCTCGTCGACTACGGCCAGATCGCGACCTGGGAGGACGTCATGTCGCTGGTGCACGGCACGCGCTACCCGATCCTGGGACGGCCGGGTGCGGACATGGGGATATGGCGGGCGGCCATCGACTCGGGCGGCAACGCCTCCGAGCACCAGGTCCTGACCCGCACAGAAGAGGTCTACGCCTGGTGCCGGGCCCGGGGCGAGGGACGGCTCTTCCCGATCAAGGGTCGGTCACGCGAGCATTACGTTCCCGTGTCCTGGACCACGGTGGACAAGCTGCCCAAGTCCGGCAGCCCCATCCCCGGCGGGCTGCGGCTCTACCTGCTCGACGTCGGCTACATCAAGCGGCTGGTGTTCAAGCGGCTGCAGCCGGACGCCAAGCAACCCATGTGGCTACATGCCGGCACCGAAGCAACCTACGCCAAACACATGGCGGCCGAGCGGCTCGTCCGCGCCAAAAGCGGCGCCCTGGTCTGGGAGGCGGTGAGCAGGGAAAACCACCTGCTCGACGCCACCATGATGGCCCACGCCTGTACGGACGGATCCTGGACGCCGAGCCTGCAGTACCTGCTGGCCCAGGCGGNCGAGNAGGAAGCCGACCAGGCGATCGCGCCCGGGTCGGCAGCGAACGAAACGTCAACCCTGGCCATGGCCGCCCGTCGCGCCAGCGACATTCTGGCCGCCCGCCGGGGGTGAGGGAGCACCATGAGCACCACGAATATTCCGTATGACCGCACCGCCGAAGGGCCACTCATCACTGTCAGGAAACTCATGGACTGGCTCGACTGCTCCAAGGCGCACGCGTATCGATTGGTGCGCAGGGGGGAATTCAAGGTAGTGCCCGTGGGAGACGTCAAGGGCCTCCGGGTGACCACCAAAAGCGTGGAGCGCTATCTCCGCCGTCGGGAAAAGGAGATGTCATGAGGACACTTGTCGTCACGCTGCTGCTGTCGCTCGGTCTCGCCCTCCCCGCCCTGGCCGGCGGGGAGTCCCACGTCTACGACGCCCAGGGGCGCTACCGGGGACGGGCCACCGTCAACCCGGCCAACCCGAAGCAGACGAATCTCTATGACGCCAAGGGTCGCTACGTCGGGCGGGTGATGACGGGGCCGGACGGCGAGGCGCGGCTTTATGACCGGCAGGGACGGTACAAGGGACGGGCGACGGGCGGGAATCCGCCGGTGCCGCCCGGGCAGGAGCCCTGATGTCAGGCCGCCCGGTCCCGCAAGGTCACAGCCACTTCCTGGCCCAGGGCCGAAAACGCCGCGTCCAGCACGTCCAGGCGGGAGGCATGGTTGAGGTCGAGCAACCGATCGGCGTTCTGGCGCGGGAGCCCCATGCGCCGGGCCAGTTCGGCCTTGGTGACGCCCTGTCGGAACATGGCCGCGTACAAGAGCACCTTGAGGGCCGTCTGGGTGGACAGCCGGACCGGATGCAGCCCCGCCGGAGCATCGCCCGTCGGCAGGGGAATGTCCCGCTTGTGGGCCATGCGCGCTGCCAGCGCCTCCTCGATGGCGCCCGCAGCGTAGCCGAGGGCGTCCTGTTCGTCCTCGCCGAAGCTGGTCACCTCGGGCAGATCCGGACAGGTCACCAACAGGGTGTCGTTGTCGTCGGGCGTCAGTCGTACGGAATAGGTGAGCATGGGCTCCCCTCCTCTATTTGAGTCCAAGATCCTTGCAAATCTTTTGCAGCAGGCCCTTGCCGATCTCCTTTTGCCCGTGCATGGGCAGTTGCGACGTCCTGTCGCCAAGGATCACGGTCAGGTGGCCGGAACCGCCCCGGTGCGCCTCGAAGGTGCATCCCTGTTCGGCCAGCCACCGCTTGAGTTCCTTGCTGTTCATGGCAGCATCATAAGTGGTGACAGTATTGTCGTCAACACTTATGATGACAAAATCAGGCCCAAATACTTATTTTTGAGGGTGCGAAATCGGTGAGCGATTTTGCATGGTTCGACACGCATCATAATAGCCTTCCATAACTGATTTTTATCTCTCTTCCGTGAGGCCGATTCCGACCTCAAAAAAGCGTCTCTCTTGTCTCTATCGTCTCTCTTGTCTCCTCGTGGGCCGGGGTGGGTGTGCTAGCCCGCAGCCATGGCCATCTTCACCCGAGCGGAAAAAGCCGAACACATCGCCAAGTGGAAGGAAGCCCTGCTGGCCGTGGCCCAGGGACAGGAATTCACCATCGGCACCCGGCGGCTGCGCCGGGCCGACCTGCCCGCCATCCAGCAGCACCTGGACTGGCTCGACCGGCAGACCACGGTGGAAGATGCCGCCGCCGGAAACGGCAACCCCGCCTTCACCTCCCTCATCCCCGGGAGGTATTGCTGATGGGCAACTGGCTGGACGCGATCGTCGGCTACCTTTCCCCGGAGCGCGGCTTGCGCCGGGCCCAGGCCCGGGCCGTCATGGCCGCCCTGGGCGGCGTTTCGGGGATCGTTTCCGGCACGCGCCGCACCGCCGGAAGCCGCGAGGGAACCCTGGCCAATTTCTTCCCGAGCCGGATCAACCCCTACGCCGAGGAACGCGACGCCGACCTCATCCGCGACCGGGCCGAGTCCCTGGTGGCCAGCGACGGCCACGCCGCGTCCTGCGTGGATTCCCTGACGCTCAACGTGACCGGCCCGGGCCTGCGCCCGCAGTCCTCACCCAACGCGCAACTTCTCGGCCTGTCCGACGACGAGGCCGACGCCTTCGCCGACAGCGCGGAAGCGGCCTGGGACCTCTGGTGCGACGAAGCAGACGCTGCCGACACCGACCATTTCAACGACCTGCAGTACCAGGCCTGCCGCTCCATGTTCGCCCTGGGCGAATTCATCCACCTGCCGGTCTGGATCGACGAGCCCGGCCGATCCTTCGGCCTGGCCATCCAGGCGCTGCATCCGGCCCGGCTGCGCACGCCGTGCGACTTGTCAAACAATCCACTCATCAAACGCGGCATCGAGATGGCCCCCGACGGTCGGCCCGTGGCCTACTGGCTGGCCGAACCACCGGACAACCGCCCCCTGGCCGGCCTGTCGAGCGTCTCTTTCCGGCGCGTGCCCCGCAAGATCGGCCACCGCTGGGGCTGCCTGCACCGCCGACACGGCATCATGCCGGAACAGTACCGCGGTGAGACCATCCTGGCGCCGGCCATGAAACTGTTTTCCGACCTGGCGGCCTACGTGGATTCCGAGCTGGTCTCGGCCGTGATCGCGGCCAGCTTCACGGTGTTCATGGAGTCGCTGGGGGACCAGTACGGCGGGGCCGTCGACCTGAGCGGCAACAGCAAAAAGGCATTGGTCAAGCCGTACCCGGAGGAGATCAAGCCGGGCGTGGTCATCACCGGCCGCCCCGGCGACAAGCCGCACATTCTGGCCAATCCCCGGCCGGCCCAGAGTTTCGACGCCTTTTACACCCGCATCCTCCACGCCCTGACCGCCTCCACGGGCCAGCCCTACGTGTCGGTGACCAAGGACTTTTCCCAGACGAACTATTCGTCCGCCCGGGCCGCCCTACTGGAGGTCTGGAAACTCTACACCCTCTACCAGGACTGGTTCGTGCGCGGCTACCTGAACCGCGTGTACGCCATGGTGCTCGAAGAGGCCTGGCTGCGCGGCTACCTCGTGGTGCCGAGGGGCAAGCCGGATTTCTACGAAGCCACCCGGGCCTGGTGCGGCGTCTCCTGGACCCGGCCCCCACGCGGCCAGATCGATCCGGTCAAGGAGCGCACCGCCGAAAAACTCGGTCTGGACGCGCTGTCCGACTCGCTCACCGACATCCTCTACGCACGCGGCACCGACCCGGAGTCCATGGCCCGCAAGATTTCTCGAGAACGCCGGACCTATGCCCGGTACGGGCTGACGCCCACGGCGACGCCGGTCGCTGTATCGGTGCAGGTCCCGGCCAAGGACGACGAGGACACAACCGACAAGGAGCAGGCCGCGTGAGCATTCAGTCGCAACGACTGTGGGCCATGGAGCCCGGCCGGTTGTCCGGCCTGTTCCGGGATATGAAGGCCAAGGGACTGCCGGACGTTGCAACCGTTGCAGCCATGGCCTCCGGCTCGGACCGGGAGGATGCGCTCTATGACCGTCTCGGCCCCCTGGCCGTGGTGCGTCTCTCCGGACCGATGTCCAAGGACGGAAACTTATGGTGGGGCATTACCTCCATGCGCGAAGTCGGAGCCGGATTGCTCCAAGCCGGCCAGGACGCGACGGTGTCGGGCATTTTTCTGGATGTGGACACCGCGCCCGGCGGCACGGTGGCGGGCATCGAGGAGCTGGCCGGCATCGCCCGGATGGTTGCCGCGCAAAAGCCGCTCTACGTCTATGCCTCGGATCTGCTGGCCTCGGCCGCCTATTGGGTGGCCAGCCAAGCCAAGGAAATCGCCACCCACGAAACGGCCGAAATCGGCTCCATCGGCGTGGTGTTGACCCATACGGACTGGTCCGGCTGGAACGAACAGATGGGCGTGGACGTCTCCTACATCACGGCTGGCAAATACAAGGCCATGGGCAATCCGGACGAGCCGCTGTCCGAGGAGGCCCGGGCCTATCTGCAGCAGCAGCTCGACGCCGTCTACGACCTGTTCCTCGACGCCGTGGCCGAGGGCCGGCGCGTTTCGCGCGAGCAGGCCCTGGCCATGGCCGACGGCAAAGTGTTTCTCGGCCGGCAGGCCCTGGAGCTGGGACTGGTGGACCGCCTCGAAAGCCGCGCCGATTTCATCAACCGCATCGTGCAGGAGGTGCACATGGATCTCAAAACCTTCAAGGCGGAGCACGCCGGCGTGGCGGCCGAACACCGCGCCGAAGTGGCAACGGAATTGTCCGCCAAAGCCGACCAGGACCGACAGGCCGCCGTGGCCGCCGAACGAGACCGCTGCCTGGGCGTGGTCACCGCCCTGGTGGGCAAGGAACTGGGCGACAAGGTGGCCGGTGTGGTCGCTGCGGGCGTGACCGCCGAACAGGCCCAGGCCATGGGCGCGTTCATGGCTGCCCCGGCCGCCGCACCGGACAAGGACGAGCCCTCCCGGGCCCAGAAGGACGCCCTTGCGGCTCTCAAGGCCGCCACGGAAAAACCCCTGAATCCGGCCGCCGACGCCGCCGCCAAAGCTCCGGACTTCGAAACCCTGGTGGCGGCCGCGGAGGAAACGGGCCTGTCCAAGGGCAAGGCCATGGCCAAGGTCATCAAGGAGCATCCCAAGGCGCACGCCGCCTGGCTGGCCAAGCAGAACGGCAAGGAGGGCAAGTAGATGGCCTACCGCAGCAAATCCCGCCTGACCTATCCGGCCTCCGAAATCCTGGAGGCCTACCGCCTGGTCACGCTCCTGCCCACCGGGCAGATCGCCTACAACGACGCGGCCACGAAACCTTTGGGGGCGACGGAGTGTCCGGCCCAGGGAACCGGACAGCGCATCGGCGTGCGCCTGCTCAACACCGAGGGCACCGTCGAGATCGAAGCCTCGGGCACCGTGGTCCTGGGCGACGACGTCATCGCCGCCCAGGACGGCAAGGTGGCGAAAGCCTCCGGGGCCGGCGTGCTGATCGGCATGGCCCTGGTCGGCGCCTCCGCAGGCGGCGTCGTCGAACTGGTCCCCTACGGCTACGGCCACACCCTGAGCTAGTCGGGCTGACAAGGAGGTTTCCGCGATGCCCATTTCCAACGCCGTTGTCCGCCCCGATCTCGGGGCCCTGGCCTTCGCCTACAGCCTGTCGGCCGCCACCATCGGCTACATTGCCGATCTGGTGCTGCCGCCGTTCTACACGCCGCTGCAGACGGCAAAATACCCGATCATTCCGGCCGAAGCCCTGCTCGAGGTGGCCGACACCGCCCGGGCGCCGCGTACGGCCTACGCGCGCGGCGACTGGGACTTCGATTTCGAGGACTACTCCTGCTCCGAGAACGGCTGGGAGGAACCGGTCGACGACACCGAGGCCAAGCTCTACCGGAACTATTTCGACGTCGAGACCATGGCCACCTATCGGGCCATGTCCATGGTCCTGCGCTCCCGGGAAAAACGAACGGCCGCCAAGGTCTTCGACGTCGCCACCTTCGGGGGCCATGCCGTGGGGCATGCCTGGAACGACTACGCCAATGCCGATCCCCGGGCCGACGTGGTCAAGGGCATCGACGGCATGCGCCTGGCCATCGGGCTCAAGCCCAACGCGCTGATCCTGGACGAGTCCATCCTGCGCCAGGTGTCCATGTGCGATGCGGTCATCGAGCGGGTCAAATACTCCGATCCCAACGCCATCCGGGGCGAACTGACCGTTCCCCAGCTCGAGGCCTACTTCGGCGTGCACATCATTGCCGCCGGAGCGGTGAGCAATACCGCCCCCAAGAAAAAAGCCAAGAACGTCAAACCGCTCTGGTCTCCGACCATGGCCATGCTGGGTGTGGTCAGCTCGGGCGGCCAGGATCTGCGCGAGCCCTCCCTCGGCCGGACCTTCGCCTGGGAGGAGGACGCCCCGGACATGCTGGTGGTCGAGACCTACCGCGAGGAACAGACCCGCAGCGACATCGTGCGGGCCCGGCAGAACACCGACGAGTGCATCCAGTTCACCGGCGCTGGCTATCTGCTGACCGGCGTCATCCCGGAATAAGGGGGCCTGTCGTGACGTTTTCTCCGCTTGAGGCCGCCGCCGTCACGGGGTTCACCTCCCTGCTGGTGGCGCTGGCCGTGCACATGCTCACCAAGCGCAACTACGTGAGTCACCGCCAGTGCGAGGAGCGGCGCGTCACGGTCTGCGCCACCCTCAAGGCGGTGCAGGACGGCCACGCCGAACTGCGCCAGGACATCAAGGACCGCACCAACACGCTCTTTCGCATGATGCGCGCCATGGTGGCCCACGACCGGGACATGCCGGCGGACGTCAAAACCGAGATCCTCAACGAAACCCCGGGGAGGTAGGCATCATGGCCGAAACGAATACCGACACATCTGCAAAACAGGCCACGCCCGGCTTCGACACCCCGGAAGGCATTGCCGCCCTGGGCGCTGCCATCGCCGCCGCCATGAAGCAGAAGGCGGCCGAAACCGTCACCGATCTGGCCGCCGAGGCCGTATCCCTGGCCACGGACAAGCCATCGTTGCGCTCCCGCCTGACGCCGCGCATGCTGGTCTGCCTGGTCCTGGCCGTGGTCCTGGCTGCCGGCGTGGCCCTGCTCTCCCCGCAGCAACTGCCGGTGGCCGCCTACAAGCTGGCCCTGGTCACCATCGCCGGCTACCTGGGCTACTGGATCGATCGCTGGTGTTTTCCGTACGCCCGACCGGATTCCTACCTTGTAGCGGCCGACTGGCGCACCGAAAACAAACCGACGGCCGAGCAGGCCAACCATCCCGTGGTCACGGGCTGCGAACAGGTCTACGCCGCCGCCATGCTACGCCGGGCTCTCGTCATGCTGGGCACCATGCTGGCCATGGGGCTGGGGCTGTAATGGCCCGGCTGGCGCGCGACTTCGGGGAGATGGTCCTGGCCTTGGCCGTGGCGGCCCTGACCGTGCTCCTGGTGGCGGGCTGCGACCGTCCCCGGGAGATGCCGGCCCAACCGGCCGCCGCCCCGGCTGCCGCCGCCGATGCGACCGTCCCCGGGAGATGCCGGCCCAACCGGCCGCCGCCCCGGCTGCCGCAAAGGCCGCGCCGAAGACGGCGACCCCGGCCACGCTCGACGGCCGGGGCATCCCGGCAACTGCCCTACGCCACCGGACCGAACTGATCCGCAACGCCCGGAGCGTCTGGGGACTGGCCGCTCCCGTGGCCGTGTTCGCGGCCCAGGTCCACCAGGAATCCGGCTGGCGGGCGGACGCCAAAAGTCCGGTCGGGGCCCGGGGTATGGCCCAGTTCATGCCGTCCACGGCGGATTGGCTCTCCGGTCTCTTCCCGGAGCTGGCCGCCAACGAGCCGTACAATCCCTCCTGGGCTCTGCGCGCCCTGGTCACCTACGACCACTACCTGTGGGACCGCCTTGAGGCGGTCACTCCCTGCGACCGCATGGCCTTTGCCCTTTCCGCCTACAACGGCGGCCTCGGCTGGGTGCGCCGGGACAGCCGGCTGGCCGCCTCGCGCGGCCTAGCCCCGGACGCCTGGTGGGACAACGTGGAGGCCGTCAACGCCGGCCGATCCGTCGGCAACTGGCGAGAAAACCGGGGCTATCCCAAACGCATCCTGCGCACCCTGACGCCGCGCTATGTGGCGGCCGGATATGGGGAGGGCATCTGCCATGAGTAACCGTGCGCTTTTCGGAGCCACCGGCCTGGTCCTGACCGTGCTGCTGGCGGCCCTGGCCGGCCAGACCGTCCGGGTGGCCCAGCTCCAGACCAGCCTGGCCAGCATGGCCAAGGATCTGGGCGAGGCCAACACCAGAACCTCGCTTCTGGAGGCCTCGGCCAAGGCCCTGTCCGACGCCCGCGACGGGCTGACCGCCCAGGTCGAGGCCTGTCAGCAGGCCAATGTCCGCGCGCAGGCGCGGGCTGCCGATCGCTGCGTGATCATCCGTGGGGCCAAGCCCGTACCCGCCCGGGCGGGGAAGGTGGTGGACGATGCGACGAGCCGCAACGCTGCTGTGCACATTAATCATTCTTGCCGCGATTAGCGGCTGCGCCGGCAAGCCGGTCACGGTGCAGCACGGGGTTTCGCGTTGCCCCAGGCCGATCCGGCCCGAGCTGCCCGGCCTGGATCCGGCCGAGCATGTCTGCTCCCCAGCCAACCTGGACAGGCTGCTCACCATCGTGGACCGGCAGTGCGGCTACATCGAGCAGCAGGACGCGGCCCTCGATTGCTACGAACGGCAAACCGCGGGGCAACAGTGATGCGTGATTTTCTCCAGCACTACTTGAACGACGGACATGTCTACTGCCGGTTGAGGGATCTGGGGCTTTCCGCCGACCGCGCCAAACGCTGGAGCCTGGCCATTGCCCGCTGGTTGCGGCCCTGCCTCTACGGGAAAAGGAGCTGACATGGACATCGTCGATCGGGCGCAACGTGACGAAGGGGCCTACCTGGCGGCCGCCCTGTCTTCCATGCGGAGCGTTCCGGACGAGGAACAGCTCGTGGAGAACGGTCGGGTGGTCTGCCGAGACTGCGGCGAACCCATCCCGGCCGCCCGACTGGCCGCCTGTCCCGAGGCCTGTCGGTGCGTGGTCTGCCAGGAAGCGGCGGAGGCCTCCGGTGATCGATGACGCCGATGCCTTCGTGACCGCCTTTGCCGGGCCGGCCACCTATACGGTCAGCGGTGCCGGGACGGTCGTCCTGGCCGTGGTCGAGGACGGCGACCCGTGGGACGGCATCCCTGCCCTCCTGCGCGACAGCTACGATTGCGGCCAGGTGCGGCTCGGCCGGGCCTGGATCCGATCGGCCGATCTGCCGGCGGCACCGGCCTTCGGCCATAGCCTGGCGCAGGAGGGCACGGTCTGGACCGTGGCCGACGCCCGGCCCGAGGGCGCCATGCTGGTGCTCGACCTGTTTTGGGGCGTGTTCGTGGTGGACGTCACCGTCCAGACCGACCGCGAAGCGTCGGATGGGGCCATGGGATTTCGGCGCGCGCCGGCGGACGTCTGGACCGGCAAGGCGGCCGTGCGGGGGCTTTCCGGCAAGGAACGCGTCATGGCCGCCCGGCAGGTGGGCGTGGGCTACCGCTCCGGTTGGATGCCGGCCTGCCCCGATCTGGCCGCCGGCTGTCGCATCGTGACGCCGACCGAAACCCTCCACGTCACCAGCGCCTCCACCGACCACGCGCGCGGCTGGACCGTCTTCGAGGCCGAGGCGCGGCAAGAGGAGCAAGGCTGATGGGCATGTTCACCGATGCCGGCGAGTTGTTCATGGATCGCCTGGAGACCGCCATGGGGGAGGAGATGCAGGAAGAGGTGCGGCCCGAGGCCAAGCGGCTTTGCCCGGTGCGCACCGGGGCGCTGCGCGACTCCATCGAGGCCAGCGTCGAACGTGACGGCATGGTGGTGACCGGCGTCCTGGAAACGGACAAGCCGTACGCCCCGTTCCAGGAGTTCGGTTCGCACGACTATGCGGGCAAGGCCTTCATGCGCGGCGGCGCGGCAAAGTTCGACCTGGCCAAGGTGTCAGCCCGGCTGAAGGACGGCGGCGAATGAGCCGGTTGGCCACGCGCGAGACCGTGCGGCTCCGGTTGCGCCAGGCTTTCGACGTCTGGTTCGCCGCCCATGCCGACCATCCGTTTCGCGCGGGGATTGCCGGCCGGCTGGCCTATCTGCGGGCACCGAAACGATGGGCACGGCCCTATGCGGTGCTGTCCATCCCGGTGGCCATGGAACAGAGCACGCTCACCGAACGCATCTATGCGGTGACGGTGCAGATCATGGTTTTCGCCGACGCCTCCTACGAGGCGGAGGTGCTGACGTCCCACGCTCTCGACCTGTTCGAGGGCCAGCGGATCCCCGGCGAGGGGCTCAAGGACTTTGAACTGGCGCAGGGCGGGGACGTTCCGACCCTGCCGGACGAGGACGAGGTCTGGGGCGCAGGCGTCCAGCTCTCCGGCTTCGTCGAAACCGCCTAAGGAGCTGACATGGAAAGAGCCAATTTTCAGCTGGCCGTGGATGCGGCCATTGTTCTCAATTGCGGCACGCCCGATCAGGCCGTGGTCAAGGGGCTTAACAAGCTGGGCTTGCCGGAGCTGACGCGCGACGTGGTCACCGCCCAGGAGTTCCGGCGGAAGTACGATATCGAGTTTACCACGTCCGCCAAGCTGGGCCGCATCACCTATGGCGGCAACATGCTCGTGGGCGACACCAAGGGGCAGGACCAGCTCAAACAGTATTGGAAAGACAATACCAAGATCCAAACCGCCCGGGCCTACATTGACTTCGACAATTTCATGGCCCCCGATCTGGCCAATGATCCCGATTCGGCCTGGCAGGTGGTGAGCCATAAACCTGGCGAAACGGACAAGAACGGCATCATGTCCCTGACCGGCGAAATGACCTGCGGCGGCCTGTATGCCATCTTCGTCAAGCATCTCGCCGCCGCCACCATCGCGTTCGTAGCCGCCGGCAACACCATCACGGACACGGGCAACGGTTTCGTCGCGGCCGCGTTCGCCGCCGGCCAGACCCTCATCGTCGAAGGTTCGGCCAACAACAACGGCCAGTATCGCATCAAGGCCGTGGAGGCCGGCACCCTGACCCTGGACAGCGCCGTCAAGGCCGTCGTGGACGAGGCCACCGGCGTCGAGGTCACCCTGCACGGCGGCACGCTGTAACCACTATCCCCGAAGGAGAACGAAGCCATGGCCAGACTGACCGGCGAAACGACGAAATGGTGCCCTCTCCCGGATGATCCGGACGGTGCGAGCATCCTGGTCAAGCACCTCAAGACCGGCGAGGAGCGCGACATCCAGGATACGATCGAGCTGTACGAGACCAGCCTCAAGCCCGACGCCGAGGGCAACCTGCAGCGAGAGATCAAGATCAACCCGGCCAAGGGCGACAAGCGCTATGCCTATCTCTGCGCCGCCGTCCGCGAGTGGAAGGGGTTTTTCGATGCCGACGGTCAGGAAATGCCCTGCACCGACGAGAACAAGATCCGCATGGCCCGGGACGACGAATCCTTTGGCCCGTTCGTCGGTCAATGCCGCACCGAACTGGCCGAGGACGTGGCCAAGGAACGGGAGGCGGCAAGAAAAAACTCCGTGAGCTAGGCCTGTGGCTGGCCGGGTCGGGACGCCAACCGTGCGATGTCTGCCGGCGCGCCTTCACTCCGACCAAATGGGACACCCCGGCCGAACGAAAACACAAGGAGAACGGACCGCCGTGTGCTACCTGCCGCCCCGGCGTGCATCCGGGCAACGCCACGGCCTACGCCCTGTACCAGCGGTGCGCCGACCAGCTCATCATCGGGCCCATGGGCGGCGTCGTGGGCCTGAATACCCTGGCGGTCAAATGCACCATGGAGCTGATGCGCATCCCTTTCCGGGAACAGGATGCGCTGATGCTTCAGGTCCAGGAACTGGCCGGCCTGATCATTGGCGAACGAGCCCGGGAACGGGAACGGCAGGAAGAAAAGAACAAGACGCGGGGATGAGTGCATGAGAATCAAGGCCGGCACCCTCGCGGTGGACATCACCGCCGACGGGAAAAGCTTCGAAGCTACCCTCAAGCGGGACGATTCCCTGTCCGAGGCCTTTGCCGACAATGTCGACAAACGGATGAAGCGCGTCGGCGGCAGTCTCCAGTCCGTGGGGAAGGCCGCCGGCATGACCGAGGGGGAGATGGCCGCCCTGGAAAAGCGCATGCGCAACGGTCTGGCCGCCGACGCCGCTTCCCGGGCGCTCCAGAACCTCAAACGCTACGCCGGGCTGACAGCCTCGGAATACGCCAGCCTGGCCGCCAAACTGGGCGTGGCATCCAAAGAAAGCAACAAGGCCGGCCTGTCGTTATCCGCCCTGACCAAAAGGGCCACGGCCGCCGCTGCCGCCTTTTTCTCCGTACGCGCCGGATTGCACGCCGCCGGTGAGGCATTCAACCAGTTCATGGGCTACGAATCGTCCTTGGTCGACATGGGCAAGGTGACGCATCAAAGCCTTGTCGAGATCGATGCCGCCATCAAGGGCATGCCTCGGATCCTGGGCGACCCCACGGCCCTGATGCAGGGGTATTATCAAACGATTTCCGCCGGCGTGACCGACACCGCGGCCGCCATGGACATGCTGACCGCGGCGGCCAAGGCGGCCAAGGCCGCCCATGTAGCCCAGGCCGATACCATCAAAGGCCTGACCAAGACGATGGCCGGTTTCGACGGCGAGATCCGCAACGCCACCGAAGCATCGGACCTGCTTTTTACGATCGAGAAACTCGGCCAGACCTCCTTCGCGGAATTGGTTCCGGTTGTCGGTGACGTGGCCGAGTCCACGCACCTGGTCGGCGTCTCCTCCAAAGAAATGGCGGCCGGGTTGTCGTTGATCACCCAGACGTCCGGCTCCACGGCCGAGGCCGCCACCAAATGGAAGGCCATCATGGTCGGCCTGTACAAGCCGACCGAGGACCTGACCAAGGTGCTCGACGCCCTGGGCTACAAATCCGGTGTCGACCTGGTGAAACAGCAGGGCTTTGTCGGTGCTCTCCAAACGCTTCAAGGGGTAGCCGATCGGTCCGGATTCTCCCTTGGTCGGCTTTTCGAGTCGGCCGAAGCACTCACCGGTATCGCTGGCCTCTCGGCGCAGAATTGGGGGCGTTTTGCGGATATGTTGCACCAGGTGGAGGCCAGCACCGGGGGGACGGATGCCGCATTCCAACGCTGGAGGCAAACGTCGCAGGCCGTCAAGGATACCTACGACGCCACCATGCGCCAGATGGCTATCGAGTTCGGGCATGAGCTGGCCCCCATGATGACGGACGGCATGGAAAAGTTTTCCGCGATGATTCTGAAAAACAAGGAACCGATCGTCACTGCCCTGGGCGGTATCGCCACGGCCACGGGCTGGATCACCTCGGGCGTCATGGCGGCCACCAAGGAATACGAACGGTTCGCCAACGTCATTGCCGCCGCTGTCGCCGTGGCCAAGGGGCAGATGGATTTCAGCGACTGGGCGCTCTCCGGACCCGAGGAGCTGGCGGGGAAACTTCGGGAGGCCGGCGAACGCGCCCGGGCGGAAGCGGAACGTCAGGTCAAGGAGGCCAAGACCCAGAAGATACTCGAAGGCGACAATTCCGGCACCATCCCCGAATTGGCGGGCATGTTCCCGGATCTGGCGCCGGAAGCGCAAACTGCCAAAAAAGCCGTCGACGGCGTGACCGTCGCCCTGGGAAAGGCCGGCGATGCCGCCGAACGCTTCGCCGCCGAGTCCACCGCCGCTTTGGAACAGGCGCAAAACCAGTACATCCAGCTTGAAGAGCAGTATGCCGGCGACACCCTGGGGGCCAAGCTGGCCGCCATCGACAAGCGCTACGACGCGTCGGCGGCTGGTATCCGCAAATCCATGATCGGGATCAAGGGCTCGACCCAGGATGCCGAGGCCGCCCTGGCCCAGCTCGAGGGTAACCGGGCCCTGGAAAAGCTTGTCGCCCAGGCCGATGCCTGGCGCAAATCCATGGACGCGGCCGCCGCCATGCGGGGGGAGCTGGGCCGGCTCACCGACGATCCCACAGCCCTGTACGGCGCGGCCATGACTACGGCCCAGACCTGGGCGGTCGAGCAGCAGAAACGGATTGCCGCCATCCAGGACGAGGCCGAACGGACCAAGCAGCTCGGCGAGCTGCAACGAGCCATGGACCTCAAGGAGGTGGAGGCCAGGGCCCAGGCCTACGAGGGGTTGCAGGCCGTTTCCGCGAAGTACTGGGAGGCCGAGCGGGAACTCCTTGCCGAACATCTGGCCGTGGCCAGGAAAAATGCCAGCGACGAAACGGCCTACCGCATCTACGCCGCCGAGAAATGGGATGACTACAACAAGCGGCTCCTGGAGCGCCAAGTTGCCTACTCGGGATCCTTCGCCGGCGTCTTCACCGCCAAGTGGAGTCTGGCCTTCGGTGCGTACAAGAGCGACCTCACCCAGGCCCGCGACGATTACGCCGCCTTTGCCGACAGTTGCATCACGTTGACTAATGGTATTGCCGACGCCCTCTCGGGCGGCCTGGGCGATGCGCTACGGAACCTGCCGGATGCTTTCGATCCCGATGCGCTCTGGAAAAACATCCGATCGCGCACCCTCGACGCCGTCGCCGGATTCGTCGAAAAAAGCGCGGCCGACACGCTCAAGCAGGGCCTGGGCGAATTGGGGACCTGGCTTTTCGGTTCGTCCGGCACCGGCCAGGCTGCGAAACAGGTCGCGACGCCCCAGGCGGCCATCGAGGCCGCCCAGGCGACCATCACCATTGCCTCGGGCACGGTGTCCGGGCTGACCCTGCCCGGGCAGACGACGGGCGTCTCGGCCGTCGACCCTGTCCAGAGTGGCACCATCATCGGCCAAACCGCCGGCCAGGTGCTGGCGCCGGTGCTGATCCAGGCCCAGGCCGCCCAGGGTCAGAACATCACCCAGAGCATCACCACCGCCGTGGCCGAAGTCGGCCAAAGAACCGCCCAGACCATCCCGGACGCGCTCCGGAAATCCATCTGGTACACGCACAACAATCCGGGCAACCTGCGCATCCCGGGACAAACGGCCTTCCAGCAATTCGACTCCATGGTCGAGGGCTTGCAGGGCCTGTATCGCCAGCTCGCGCTCGACTACAGCCGCGGCTACGACACGCCGTATAAGCTGATGTCCAAGTATGCCCCGGCCTCGGACGGCAACAACACGGAACAGTACGCGGCGATCATCGCCAAGGCGATCGGCCTCGCCTCGTCCAGGGACAAGATGGATCTGACCGACGGCGACCAGATGCAGGCCGCCATGGAAGCCATCACCAAGGTGGAGACGGGGGTCGAAGCCGAAACCGTCGCCACCAGGCAGACCTACGCCAACATCGCCCACCAGATGGCCGCCCAGGCCGCNCCGGTGGGGTTGGCCGCCGGCCAGGCGGCCGCGCCGATCATCGCGGCAGCCGTCAGGCTGGCCGCCGCCAACGGGCTCGCCGTGGGACCGACGGCGACGGTCGGTTTCAGTCAGTTCAAGCAGATGGGCGGCGCCATCGGCTCCTCCATCGTCGATACCTTCACCGCCGATAGCGGCGAATCGTACCAATTTTTGAAACAGCTCTCCTCCGCCAGCACCAGCGGCATCAAAAGTCTGTTTACCGGCACGACGAGCGATCTGGCGGAAGGGTACAGCCTTTCCGACTGGCAATTCGCTGAATTGAAGATGCAATCCGGCGTCGATCTCGGGGCCTCCTCCCTCAACTGGCAGCACCTTTTCGGGAACGTCGCCAGCATGGCCAGCGGCATCATGGGCCTGACCTCCTCACTGGGTTCGGGGAATATCGGCGGGATGATCGGCAGCGGCCTGACGACCGTCGGCGGCGTTGCCTCGCTCATGTCCAGCCTGGGGCTGGGCGGTCCGCTGCTCGGTCCCATCGGCGCGGGGCTCGGCCTCATCGGCGGCCTAGTCGGCGGCCTTTTCGGGGGCGGGCAGAAAAGCAAGCGTCCCACGCCGGACTACGCCATCGGCTACGATGGCAATGGGTCCTTCAATGTCCTCGGGTTCTCCGGCAACGCCAATGTGTCCGGCACCTCGAAAGAGTTGTACCAGATGCTCAAGAAGGCGACGCAGAGCCTCAAGAACTACGCCAAAGCCCTTGACCTTTCGACGGACGGCATCCTCAATTTCAACATCGTCTCGACGATGGTGTACGCGCAATATCTCTCCGGGTTCGAGGATTATATCCGCAACACCCAGGTCAAGACGCTGCTTTCCCGCAATGGCGTGCGCGGGGCCTTCGACTATCTTTCCGAGGGCGGCGAGTCGTACGAGGAGGAGGCCGAGCGCCTCTCCACGAGCTACAGCACGGCCGGGCAGTACGCCGAGGCGTTCGGCTACAACCTCAGGACGCTCTCCGGCGTGACCCAGAACGAGATCGACGCCATGCGCCGGCAGAGCATCGAGCGGGCTGGCACCATCGACTCGTACGACATGTTCATGGGCGTGATGGCCCGCGACCTGGGCTATATCAAATCGCTATTCGACGCGGTGCCCGGCAATGTCGCAGCGGCCCAAAACGTCAGCGACGAGCGGCTGGCCGAGCTCTACGTGGCGAACTACACCTCGAAATTGATCGATGCGGCCGGCGGCGAGGACAATTTCAAGACCGTCATGCAGAATCTGGAGAAGAACCAGAACAATCCCCTGGGGATGCTGCAAAACCAGGAGGCCTATTACACCGCCAAGTCGAGCGGTTCCATCGGATTGATCGGCGACGCCCAGGTGACGATCGACAATTTCTGGTCACTGTTTAACGCGGCGATGCAACAGACCATGTCTCCGGAAAATTTCGAAAAGTGGTCCTACGCATCGACCTGGGTGGCCAATCTGCAGACGGTCCAGGACGCCATCGAGAGCTGGAAGAGCGCCGTCACGAAGGAAATGCAAGGCCTGGACGTCCGGCAGCTCACCGCCGCCGGCCTGGACAAGACCGCCTCCGTGACCAAGCAGCTCACCGATCAGGAATGGGAGCTCTACGACGCGCGCAAGGCCAATGACGACGCGGCCACCATCGCCGCCATCGAGGAGACCCAGCGCGCCGAGAAGGCCAAGGCGTTATCGGACGTCCTGGACGAGGCGCAAAACGCGCTGGATCAGGCCCTGGGCAACGACTCGGTCAGCGAACTGCGCGACCTGCCGGCCCAGTTCGCGGACTGGATTGCCGCCGCCCGGGCCCTGGGCGCTTCGGAGCAGCAGCTCGCCGCCATCCGCGACCAGGAGGCCCGAACCATTGCGACCAAGCTGGCCGACGTCATCGCCTCCGTCACCGACAAGGGGTTCACGGATACGGAGTCCTGGCTCAAGGATCTGCACAAGGACGTCGGCCAGGCCATCGTCAACGCCCGGGCTTTGGGCGCCTCCGAGGCGGACCTCTCCCGCATCCGCCAGGCCTCGACCGCGCTGATCGCCGCCAAGCTCGGCGACACGATGGACGACGTCCGGGAAGCGCTGGCCTCCTACGACGGAACCGACCTGGCCCATAGCGTCCGATCGCTCCAAAAGGAGCTGTCCGACCAGCTCTACGCGGCGGCCCTACTCGGGGCGACCGATGCGGATTTGACGGACATCGGCACGCTCTACGCCTACAAGGTCAAGGCCGCCTACCAGGATTCCATCGACGACGTGGTGGACCAGCTCCAGGACGCGGCCGACGCCCTGGACGATTTTTCCGGCAACCTCAAGGACCTGATCGACGAGCTGTGGCGCGGCGACGACAGTCCGCTGCCGCTCGGAGAGCGCTATGCCGAGGCCAAACGGCAATGGCTGGCGGCCGGGGCCGACCTGGGTTCCTCCGATGATGCCACCCGCAAGGCGGCCCAGGATAAGATCACGGATCTGACCACGGATTACCTGGACCTTTCCAAGGAGTACCACGCGGATTTCGCCTCGTATTATGCCGATTTCATGGGTGTGCAGGGCACGCTGGGGGACCAGTACACGCGGGCCAAGTCGCAATACGATCGCATCCAGGCCCAGCTCGACGCGGCGACGGCCACCGAGGAGCATACCAAGACCACCGCCGAGCTGATGGAACAACTCAAGTCGCTGCAACAGGAGCAGGGCGACACCTGGACGAAGATGCTGACCGATCTGCCTCAGGCCATCGCGGAGGCGGTGGCGGCCGCCGCGTCCTATCGACAGTCACTGGGCTACGCCACGGGCGGGCTGGTGTCGGATCTGACCCGCTCCGGCGGCTACCTGCCCGGATACAGCGCCGGAGACGTCCAGCCGGCCGTGCTGCGGCTCGGGGAGTTCGTCATGACGCCCGAAGCCGTGCAGCACTACGGCGTCGGGCTCATGGACGCCCTCAACGCCCGGGTCCTGCCCCGGGAACCCTTGCGTGGCTACGCCGCCGGCGGTGTCGTCCTCGATGACGGTTTCGTGGTCCGGCAGAACCGGGCCCTAGACACGGCCATGGGCGGTGGTTCCTCCGGCGACGAGGTGGCCGCCTTGCGCCGGGAGGTGGCCGGACTGCGGGAAATCGTCGCCCGGATGGCCGTCAGCACGGACAAAAAGCTCGGTAAGCTGGTGGTCAATTCGGACAGCGTCATGATCCGCGGCGTCAAACTCCAGGAGGCCCAATGAGGTTGATGGTCCCGAAGGACGTCACGGCCGGGACCATCCTGGCCACCAACCTGACCGAGGACGCGCCGCTCTGGGACGGGGACACGGCGTATGCGGTCGGCGCCGTCGTGCGCCAGGACGACACCCACCGCCGCTACAAGGCCCTGCTGGCCAGCAACGCCGGAAAACTGCCATCCGAGCACTGCTCCGGCGCAGCCCCGGTCTGGAGTGATGCCGGCGTGTGCAACGACTGGGCGCCGTTCGACGGCGCGATCAATTCCGTGGCCGTGGCCACGGCCGGCAGCGCGACCATCGACGCCACCTTGGACAGCTCCCGCTGCGACACCGTGGCGATTTTCGGCCTGGCGGACGCGGCCACCGTCGATCTGGAGATGCGCGACGGCTTTGGCGCCATCGTCTATTCCGGCACGATCCCATTGGAAAAATTCGAGATCCTCAATTGGTATCAGTATTTTTTCGCCGAGTTCAAGTACCGCCGCGACCTCACGCAGGCCCTCCCCATGTACGGCGCGTCAACGCTTCGCGTCGTGATCCACGGCGTCGGCGCGCTCAAGCCGTCCGTCGGGACGATCCTGCCGTGCCGGGCCCATGAGCTGGGCAGAACCCTCTATGCGAACAGCGACTTCGGCTTCACCGACTACAGCACCGACGACGAGGACAAGTGGGGTCGCACCGACCTGGAGCAAGGCCCCACGGCCAAAAGCGCCGCCATCGATTTCCGCGTGGACACGGACGACTTCGACTACGTCGTCGGATTGATCGAATCCGTCCGCGGCCGACTGGCGGTCTGGGACTGCAACAACCCGGCCCCGCAACAACAAACACCGTTCGAGCGGGCCATCATCCTGGGCCGGGTGCGCGACTTCAAGCCGCCGGTCGAAGGCCCGACAGTCACCACCTTTTCGCTCGAAATACGAGGAGTGCCCTGATGCCTACCACCTTACCCACCCCTTCGACGCCGCCCTCGCCGCCGCAACGTGCGGATGGAGAAACGTCCTTTTGGACGAAATGCGATGCCTTTGTGCAGTACATCCACGACCTGGGCCTCTACCTGGCCGGATTCGTCACGGCCATGACGGCACTGGTCGGCGAGGTGCTCGGCTACCGGGACAACGCCTCGTCCTCGTCCTCCACGGCGACCGCCAAGGCCGGCGAGGCGGCGACCAGCGCCGAAGCGTCCGAGGCCAATCGGCTGATCGGCGAGACGGCCCGGGATCAGGCCGTGGCGGCCAAAACGGATGCCGAGGCGGCAGCCGGGACCGCGATCGCCAAGGCCGGCGAAGCGGCGACAAGCGCCAGCCAGGCCGTGGCGGCCAAAACGGATGCCGAGGTGGCCCGGGACCAGGCACGCACAATTGTTACCGAGGGCGTCCCCCCGGCCACCCATGCCGAGGCCGGCCTCATCAAGCTCGCGACGGCCGACTCCCTCCGCGTGGGCACGGCCACGGACGAGGCCGCCACTCCGGCCACGCTCCATGCCGCCTCGGCCGATGCGCCGGCGGCCGACGTGTTTGTCCGCACCGGCGACAACGCGCTCCTTGACGCCTGGATCTCCAACGCCGACCCGGCCACTCCCGGCAAGGTGGCGCTGGCCGGCAATGCCGGCACAGCCCTGGGGGCGGCCGCCGTTGGCACGAGCAGCCGCGCGGCCCGGGAAGACCACGTCCACCCCACCTCCGGGCTGGTATGCAGCGCAGACGCAACGACCAATCCGACACCGCTTAAAATCCCAATCGCCAATGGTAACGGAAAATTGGATAGCTGGATCACTGGCACGTCCGATACAACGCTAGGGTTGGTGCGCGTCTGTACTCCAGCCGAAGCCGCCGCATTGGCGGACGGCATGGTCCTCACTCCCTGGCGGCTGCGGTATGCACTGAATGCCTTTGGAGATGCTCCAATGTATGCAGTCAGGGCCTGTGTAAATTTTGGGAGTGACGGTACTGTCAGGTGCAGTGGGAATATATCATCCGTCACACGCCTCGGAACTGGATTTTATGGCGTTGAATTTTTACACCATATGCCACACGCAAATTACATTGTTGTTGGGTCAGCAACAGTTGCCAACGCATGGACTCTTGCGGTTGCTATCGTAACCGAGGCAATGCAGGCCAATGGCGTGTATGCATATAAGGGTGTTAATGGCGTACAGGTTCAAATTTCTGACAACAATAGCGATACTGCCGAAGACCCAGTGTCGTGCAATGTCGCTATTGTTTGCTAATGAGGTAAGTCCATGTCAAAGATCCTTTATCCTTTTGTCACAGGCCTCGCTGTCGTGTCTCCGTGCGACTGCGGTCTGACGGTTGCCGAGATCGCGCAAAAAGACGTGCCGGCCGGGGTGCCGTACCGAATCGTCGAGGATGCGGACCTGCCAACGGACGGCTCGCCGCAGAGCGCATGGGAGGCGGATTTTTCGCAACCGGACGGCTATGGCATCGGCCCTGAAGCGTTTTACACCCAACGGGAGGTCAACAAATAATGGCCGTTATTACGGTGAACAGCGAGAAACTGGCCGTCGCTCGGGCGAAAGCCGTTCGGGTGGAACGCGACCGCTTGCTGGCGGCCTGCGACTGGACGGCCGTGACGGACAGCCCGTTGTCCGCCGAGGCCAAGACGGCCTGGGCGACATACCGGCAGGCCCTACGCGACATCCCCGCGCAAAGCACCTTCCCGATCAGCGTGACGTGGCCGACGGCGCCCGACATGCAGACCGGGTAGAGGAAGCGACTTTACACTACACAAAAAATGTGTATATTTATTCCAAGTCAGACGGGAACGAGGACGATGCCAAGCAGCAGAGACGTCATCAAGAAGCTCAAGGCGGCCGGCTGGAAGCTGAAACGGTCCGAGGGTGACCACTTCCACTTCTGGCATCCGGAGCGACCCGGCTTGGTGACGGTGCCGCATCCCAGGAAAGATATCGACGTCACCCTCTTGAAACTGATCGAACGGCAGGCCGGCATAAAACTGCGGTGAAGGGCCGCTCATCTGCGGGGAAGCGAATATGGCCGTTTATCCAGCGTATTTCGAACGGGGCGAAGGCGGACACGTCGTCGTGTCCTTCCCGGATCTGCCCGGCTGCTTCACCCAGGGCGACACCGAGGCCGAGGCCATGAGTATGGCCATCGATGCCCTGTCCGGGCACATTCATACCTTGCGCGAGCTGGACAGAGAGGTTCCGCCGCCCTCGGCGCTCTCGGCGCTGATCGTCCCACCCGGCATCCATGCGGCCCTGGTCCCTGGCCCGGCCGAGGACACCCCGCCGGTGCGGATCAACATCTCCATCAGTAAGCAGCTGCTGCGCGACATCGACGCCAACGCCAAACGCGAAGGCCTCACGCGCTCCGGCTTCCTGGCGGCGGCGGCCAAGGAACGGCTGACCAGGGTGTAGCGAGTGGTCAGGGATGATACCAAGGGGCGGCGTTGGCCTCAATTATCATTTCCGGCAGGTGCCGGCCTCTCCAGTCGCATACTTGTTGGAAAATCCAAGGAATTTTACGAACGACGCCGTGATGACGATACGCTCCCGCTTGTTGATCTTGCCCAGATCGCAGCCAGATTCCCGTGCCATAAAAATTTGATAGGTGCGCCCATCGGGTTTGTCGCCGGTGAGCTGGACGACGATGGGCGAATCCGCCTTGAAGGGGCTGTCCAGACCGATGTTATCGACTTCCCCAGCCATTTCGAAAGAATGCCCTTGGCAAGCCTTGCCAAGATTTCCTTTTTGCAGGTCCGTCAGTGCCTCGCCGTTTATCTGATCGATGAAATTCTTGGGACAGTCATCGCCGGCAAGCGCGCTTTCTGCCGCCAAGATCAGAGCCATCAGGAGAAGGAGCAAGAACTGTTTCACGCCGGCATCCAGCCCTTGCGCAGGTAATGCGTCCGCATGATGCGGGCGGCGAAGAAGGGGTAGACGAGCCAGGATATACCCCCCGGTCAGGATGGCCAGAAAAAGTCCCACCACGGCGTGCGTCCAGACGCCCTTGGCCGCGAAATAGAGACAGTCGATGTTGTGGGTCACGCCTCACCTTTCCGTTTTATTGAGCAATTTTTCCACATGCGCCAAGATGTTTTGAGCCATCTGCAGCCAGGGAGTGATGCCGGCTTCCGAATAAACTTCAATGGCACCATGAAAGCAGGCGGCGGCCTCGTGCAACACCCCCGTATCAGATTGCAGCTCCCCGAGCATACGAAGCGCGTTGCCCAGATTGTGTTGGGTCAGGGCCCAATCGAGAGGGACCCGATCTCGGGGTTGCTCTTCCAGGGCATCTCGGTAGACAGTCACAGCCTCTTCCAGGTGTTTTGAATCAGAGTCCCGTTCCCCGAGCCCACGAAGCGCGTTGCCCAGATTGTGTTGGGTCATGGCCCAATCGAGGGGGACCCGAACTCGGGTTCGCTCCTCCAGGGCGGCACGAAAGGCGGTCACAGCCTCTTCCAGGTGTTTTGAATCCGAGTCCCGCTCCCCGAGCACACGAAGCGCGCTGCCCAGGTTGTTTTGGGTCATGGCCCAATCGAGGGGGACCCGATCTCGGGTTCGCTCTTCCAGGGCATCTCGGTAGGCGGCCACAGCCTCTTCCAGGTACTTTGAATCCGAGTCCCGTTCCCCGAGCATACGAAGCGCGTTGCCCAGGTTGTTTTGGGTCATGGCCCACTTGAGGGGAACCCGATCTCGGGTTCGCTCTTCCAGGGCATCTCGGTAGGCGGTCACAGCCTCTTCCAGGTGCTTTGAATCCGATTGCCGTTCCCCGAGCCTTGCAAGCGTGTTGCCCAGGTTGTTTTGGGTCATGGCCCAATCGAGGGGGACCCGATCTCGGGGTTGCTCCTCCAGGGCGGCACGAAAGGCGGTCACAGCCTCTTCCAGGTGTTTTGAATCCGAGTCCCGTTCCCCGAGCATACGAAGCGCGTTGCCCAGGTTGTTTTGGGTCCCGGCCCAATCGAGAGGGACCCGATCTCGGGTTCGCTCTTCCAGGGCGGCACGAAAGGCGGTCACAGCCTCTCCCAGATGTTTTGAATCCGAGTCCCGTTCCCCGAGCCTTGCAAGTGCGTTGCCCAGGTTGTTTTGGGTCATGGCCCAATCGAGGGGGACCCGATCTCGGGGTTGCTCCTCCAAGGCGGCACGAAAGGCGGTCACAGCCTCTTCCAGGTGCTTTGAATCCGATTGCCGTTCCCCGAGCCTTGCAAGCGTGTTGCCCAGGTTGTTTTGGGTCCCAGCCCAATCCAGGGGATATTTCCCTCGGGACCGCAGGGGCAGGGCTTTTTGATAGAGATCAATGGCATCTTGGAGTGCTTGGTTGTCCCCGAATTCCTCTCCCTGGCGAGCGAGAGTGTCGGCCTGCTTGAGTAGATAGCCCCACTGTTCCCGGCTGTTCGGTGGTACCGTAGTGGAGGCTTTCGCATAGTGGCCTGCGGCCTGCCTGTAGTTCAAGCGCCCCTCTTCGAGAGCGCCACGAGCGGCCAGTGTTTGGGCTACAGACAATCTCCGCGCATCGAGTGACTTCTGCTGCGCATCCAGGGCCGTAGTGTCGATTCTCTGGGCTTGACTGAGCAAGGCATCGGCCTGGTCGTAGTCGCCGTTTTCTAAAGCGTGACGAGCTTCGGCGCGCAGCCGGCCAACTTCCGGATCGTCACTTTGCAGCGTTTGAAGTTGTTCGGAAAGGTCTTTGTAGCGGCCGGCAATTTCATCCAAGCGACTCGGCAACAACTCCAAAGGAACATCCTTTTCGCCAAGGATACGCAGCATCCCGGCCACGGCATTTTGGTGTACCCCGAGTTGTTTCGACAGTTCCAAGAGCTTGCGGTCCGTGTCGGCAAGGTGCCGTGTGAGGACGTCCGTAGGGGACGTGGCGACCACTTTGACAAGGGTGGCAAGCAGCTCCGGAGGAAAGGGCGCTGACATATTGACCGTGGCCCCTGGGCAGGGGGCGATGACTGTACCGCCTGGTCCCATCACGTTGCTATTGGCAACACCGGTATTGATGATTGCATCTGGGCCGGCAGCGATGAGAGTACCGTCTGGTCCCATCACGTTGCCATTGGCGACGCCGGTACTATGGGATACGCCAGTCCCTGGCTGGTTGGATGTACTTTTTCCTTTTCTATACTTAAAAATTGCCCAGTATGCTGTGACTACAGCAACGAGTATCCCGCCAATCCAACTGAGCAATTTGCGATTATCATCGTGCTTTATGTAATCCAATGCTGTCTGCAACATATCCAGCATAACGGTTTCACCCTTTGCCAATATGGCGGCCCTAGGATCGTGCTCTTGTTACGCGTGCAGCACGGATATGTTTCAGAACCGTTCGAGCAGTTTGGATACTTCAGAAATAATCTGTGGTTTCCCACTAATTATTTTGATGCCCCATGTTGTTTCCGTAATACCACGAACTTCTTTGTTTGGTCTCTTGCCATAAAATCGAATCTTGCTTTTAACTCTATATTCATTTGTCCCTGGTAATGGCGTGATGTCCAAGTCAAGAATATCATATCGCAATATTTCCCATCGCTGGAAGTATTGAATCTTTTGAGAAAAGATATCGTCGCGGGAGGTTGTTTTCCCATAGAAGAAGACTGGGTCAGCAAAAAATGGCTTGATAGCGTCAAGCTTATCGGCCTGTGTCGTCAAGACGACTTGTTGAATAAGCGATTGAATGCGTTGGCGATAGGGATCAGTGGCTTGACTGATGGGTGCTTTGGGCTGCGTATCGTGCTCAAGGTTTAAGACTTGAGGAAAGGCCTTGAGACATTCAATACAATAGGTAAATTTTTTTGCCAAATTGGCTATATCTACCCCTGACAGCTTGGTATCATCATTGTTGACAGCAATTTTGATACTGTGCCCACTGAGGAAATCAGCGACATTTGAACCCTTGATGGCAAAATTGATATTCTGCGCAATATCATGCGTCAGCACGGCATAGCGAATGGTATTGAGTTTCGACGTGACGACGCCAATGACGCGCCCCCCCGAATCGAGGAGCGGTCCCCCGCTGTTTCCGGGCTGGACAGGAGCTGAAATCTGGACATAGCGCGTATCATCGTCGATACCAGCGAGGGCTGTTATAGTCCCGGCGGTAAAATTGCCGGAAGTTGATAAATCACCGACCAGAGGAAAACCATAGACAAAAATATTTTCCCCAAGTTGCAGCAAAGGAGACACGCGAAAGGAAGCAAACATATCGCTTTTTATATCCGTTGCGAGGATAGCCAAGTCGTCTCTTGTAGACTTAAAGAGTATTTTTGCCGGAAAGGATCTGCCATCAGATAATTTGACATTGACCGACGTACAATCAGACACGACATGGGCATTTGTAATGATATGCCCTTCTGGCGAAACGAGGAAACCGGAACCGGAGGACTCTTTGAGGGCCGGCTTCGTCTGGGCTGTTGCCGCGACGCTCAAGGGGAGCACGGTCAGGGTGACCAGGAGGGCCACCAGCCATGTGGGATGCGGCTGCATGATGGCCTACCCGACCAGCAGGCTTTCGGCCCAGTGGTCCTCGGAGATGAGCTTGACCGGTTCGCCCTGCTGCCGCCACTGGAGGGCGGTTTCGATTTTCCGGCCATAGGAGGCGTGGATCCAGTCGGTGCTGGCCAGGGTGCCGACCACCACGTAGTCGGTATCCTTGAGCACGGTCGGCCGGACCCAGCCACCCAGATCAAGGATGGCCTCGGTGCATTCGTGGCGCGTGCCGTAGGCGAAACGGCCGGTCAGGACGAAAATATGGCTGTCGAATTCAAGCGGCGGCTGCGGGTCATCAAAGGGAAGGCTGCAGGAGGCCTGCACGGTGCAGGCGTTGGGAATATGGCCGGATACCCTGGTCAGGAGGTCGAGCAGCTCCGCCTGTTCGTTGTTGTCGAGATGGCCGTCTCGGAGAAACTCGTACGCCCGGGCATAGAGCACATTTCCCGGCCAGTCCCTGGCCACATCCTGGTTGCGCTGGAGCCATTCCAGCAGGAATTGCGCTTCCCCCTCGCAAACGACGCCATCAGCGATGATGCCTTTGCACAGACCAAGCAATTCATCGACGCCGCGATCCTTGATGCGCTTCGCGCTCAAGGCGCGGTTGCGGGGTTGGCCGTATTCGTCGAGATCCTCACGACAGTTCATGAACGCCCCCTTCGGCTTCCCTTGTGCGCGTCATGCCTTGTGTTACTGGACTTTATCCTTTTTCCCGTCGTCCAAAGCCAATCCCGGGCTCATGGACCTGATTATATCCAGGATCGGCCTCAGGCTCGGCCGTGCAATAGCAGCTTTTATCGCTGGTTACCCTTCCCCTAGCCTGTATGATGACGTCAATGCCGGCAGCAATCTTCTCGTTCGGCGTGCCCAGTTCGGTTTGGAGGCGTTTGTACGTCAGCATCTCCCGCTGGGCCGGAGTCAGCTTCTCATTCAGTTCTTCTGGAGGGACCGCGTGTCCCTCGGAGGGCTCATCCTCGCCGAACATCGGCCCGTCCCCGGTCAACAGCCATCCTGGATTTACGTTAAAAACGTTGACTATCGCGGCAAGAAGACTTGGCTTCGGTTCATTGCGCCCTGTCGTGTAGTTTGACATTGATTGTTTAGACATTTCAAGACGTTGTGCAAAAAACTGCTCTTGCAATCCAAAATGAGCGGCAATTTTTTTAAGTCGCTCTGCTAGCTCTAATTTGAAATTTTGGTCAACTGTTTTCATATTTTTTGTTGACTAGTCCTCAAAAAATACTTAACCGCCAAATCAAGCGATGCGACACGCGAAACCCTGGGCATCATTATCAGGGCCATCCGCGAAAGAGAAAAACAGTACGCGACACCCCATGTGCAGAACGAGGGTTTCGATGAATAGATTAAGCGAACAGCTACGCAAAACAACCACATCGCGTCAAGTGAGACTGCGGATGTTCCTGCTGTCGTACGGCATCCAAGTCAAGACCCTGGCCGCGCAACGCGGCCTGTCGCCTGGGGGGATGGGCGATGTGCTCTCCGGCCGGCGTCCCAATGCCGCCCATATCGAATGGCTCATATCCCAGGGCATCCCGGCCGAACTGCTGCCCAACCCGATCGCTCCCCAAAAACGCGGTCCCAAACCCAAAATCGCCGCGCAAACGGCCTAGGGCCCTGTTCGTCATGGCTAACGCGACGGCGTACCCGCTACCACGCTAAATTTACAGGAGGATTTGCATGTCTCGTCATGAATACCCGCCTCTGTCCCCGATTCTGCATCACTTGGTGATGCGCGCCCCATCGGGCATCGGGGCCCAGACCATCGCCGACATGCTGGGCTGGCGCTACGCCACCATGATGAGCGAGCTGTCCGGCCAGCCCGGGCACAAGTGCGGCGTGGAGAAGCTCCTGCCGCTCATGGACGTGACCGGCTCGGATGCGCCCATGCACTTCCTGGCCAGGGAGCTGGGCGGCGTCTACATCACCCTGCCCCATGTCGAGGGGTCGCTGGACCCGATCCAAAAGCAATGCATGACGGCCATCAAGGAATTCGGTGAGCTGATCACGGCCTGCGCCGACGCACTGGCGGACGACAAGCTGGAACCCGACGAGCGGACGCGCATCCTGCGCGAGGGACACGAGGCCGTCACGGCCATCATGGCCCTGCTCACGGCGGTGGAGGAATAGGTCATGGAGGTTGCGTATGACAGGCTGCTGCACGATTTGCGGGCAGCCGGCCAGGATGCCGACCGCCACGCGGTGAGCGTCCTGGACATGCTGGCCCTGCAGCCGCCCAGCGCTTTGCTGGTGGGGAGCCCTGTCTTGCTGGATTTGCTTAAAAAACGGTTGGTCTGCTTGCTCGGCTGCCTGGCCATGGCCAGCCGGACAACAAAACGACTGAACGCCTTGGGGGTGCTGCTATGAGCGAGGCGGACACGCAGCTCGGCCGCACGACCGAGGTCATCACCATCGAGTCCGTACAAAACGGGGTGTTGTTCGACGCGTGCGGCCGCCGCATGGTCTACGAACTGCGCCCGGGGAACCGCTCCCAAGCGGTGCGCGACCTGCTGACGGCCGTGGCCGGAGAGCTGGGGGCGGGACTCGACGTGCGCATCGATATCCGCGATCCGCGCGGCGAAGAGGAACCACTCCACGCCGCCCCTGTCAAATGGTCGCTGACGCCGGAGGATGTCGAGGCCGAGTATAGCATTTCGGCCCGCACACTCGAAGACTGGCGGGCCTCGGCCAAGGGACCTCCCTACATCAAACCGGGGAAGCGGGTACTTTACCTGCGCGATGACATCGAGGCCTTTCTGCGTGCCAACGCCATCAGAACCACGGGCAAGAGCTAGTCATCATGCTCGGGATCCAACAACACCTGATCGATGATGCGCAATTTGTTCCGCCCGCCGCCAGGGATAAGGTGAGCATAGCGCAGCGTCATTTCGATGCGCTTGTGCCGCATCAGCTCCATCAACTCGTGGAGTGTGACCTGGCCGGATTGGGCCAGCCACGAAGCGAATGTATGCCGGAGGGTGTGGAAGCGCACACGGCGGCGCTTATCCGTCACGCCGTCATTGAGCCCCAATTCGGCGACCACACGATCGAACGTATAGCTGATGCCCCAGGCTATTTGGTCCCCGTGATCGTCCTGAAACAGATACTCATAGGGCTGCCGTCGGTAACCGGCCAGCAGGCGCATGATGTCGGGCGGCGCTGGCACGGACTGGGGCTCGCCCCCTTTGGCCCTGATGTGGATGATGTTGCCCTCCAGGTCCAGGTCCTGCCCTTGAATGCCGAACAGTTCCGTCGCCCGGAGCCCGGTACGCAAAGAAAGCAAGGCCATATCGTGGACCTGCTGCGAGCGCGGCTTCAACGCCGCGAGCAGGTCGCGCGCCTCACGGCGGGTCAAGTAGCGCGTCGCCTGGTTGTCGGCCCGGGGCAGCTTGAAGGATCCGTGCCGTTTGACGGCGAACGGGTTGTCCCCTTTCCAAAGGCCGACATCATCGGCATGGTTGACCGCTCGGCGCAGCAGCCCGAAGCAGTGCCGCACAGTCTGCGGAGCCATGGCCTGCAGCAGAGCGGCCTTGAGATCCCACAGCATCTGCAGGGTCACGCCATCCAGCGGCACGGCATCCAACCTGCCCTGGAGGTGCTTGCCATAGCGCGCCCGCTCGGGAGCTACGTGTTTGCCCTCTCCCTCGGCCCATTGGAGATAACAGGTAACGGCGTCCCCGACGGTGCAGGTCGACGCAAGGGCCTGGTCGGCTGCGGGGACCTCACCACCTCTCTTGCACATCAGTCGTTTGCGGACATCGTCGGCGTAGTTCGGACGAATGCCGTCGGAGTGCCAGCCCACGGTATGCCAATGGGCTTTCCCGAGGGAGTCTTTGTACCAGACGACGTAGCAACGATCTGGTCCGTAGGAGCATTTGCGAACAGGGTTTTCACGGTAAAAAACGCCCGAATAGCGAGTCCTTATGAACTTCCCGGCCATGATGGCGGGATAACCCGCAGGGAAGATTTCAGGAAGGAAATTATCCGTCGCTTATCCGACAAACGAAAAAGGGGCTACGGCAAAACCGTAACCCCTTGGAGTATCGTGGTGGGCAATGAGCGATTCGAACGCTCGGCCTTTGGCTCCGGAGGCCAACGCTCTATCCAGCTGAGCTAATTGCCCGAAGGGCGTGTTAGATAGCCTTAGTCATGACGGGTGTCAAGGCCCATGGTCGCAGTCAGGTCCACTTCGTAAAAAAACGTCCCCGGCAGAGGGTTGAAACAGCAGGGGGCAATGGGCCGAAAGCCCAGACGACGATACAGGATATTGGCAGTCCGCATGGGAAAAAGCGTGCCCAGCCGCATGGCCGTGTAGCCACGTTCCCGGGCCGTCGCCACGGCCCAGGCCATGCCCGGTAAAGCCCGGACGTACGAAAAGCCGGTTCTTCTCGCACAGCCCCGATTCGCCCAAAGGCCGGACGGCCACGCAACCCACGGCTTCTCCATCGACTTCGGCCAGCAGGATGCTTCCGCCTGGCGAAGCGGACCGTCCCGGCAGGCCGGCCAATTCCTCGGCAAAGCCCTGGAAGGACAAATCCAAGCCGGCCTCTGCGGCATATTCCCGGAAAAGGCGCCGCACCGGCACCATGTCGCCGGTCGGCCCGATCCGGCAGGCAGACTCTTTAGACGATGACATGCTTGCGGATAAAGGACACGGCCTCCTCGGGAGTGTCCAGAACGGTAAAAAGTTCGAGATCCTCGGGGCTCAAAAAGCCCCTGTCCAGCAGGGAATGGCGGAACCAGTCCATCAGCCCGGCCCAGAAGTCCGTGCCCAGGAACACGATGGGAAAAGGTTTGATGCGCTTGGTCTGGATGAGCACCAGCGCCTCGGACAGCTCGTCCAGGGTGCCGTAGCCGCCCGGCATGGCCACATATGCCATGGCGTATTTGACGAACATGAGCTTGCGGATGAAAAAATAGCGGTAGTCGCTTCTCATCGTCAGGTACTTGTTCGGTTTCTGCTCAAGAGGCAGATGGATGTGCAGGCCGACGGATTTTCCCTTGGCCTCGGCCGCGCCCCGGTTGGCCGCCTCCATGATTCCCGGGCCACCACCGGTGATGACCGCGAAGCCGGCCTGGCACAAAAGAGAGGCCAGCCGGGAGGCCTCCGGGTAAAGCGGGTCATCGGCGGCAATGCGGGCCGAACCGAAGATGGACACGGCCGGGCCGATGTCCCCGAGTTCCTCGAAGCCGTCCACCTCTTTAAGGCCAGAACTGGTACTGCGCCGTTCCTCAGGGGGCTTCCAGCTAATACCCGCACCACTCGTCTTTTTCAGGTAGGCGGCCGATATCCTGCACATTAGGGTCTAACGCCGCTAAGCTACCGAAGCAACGGGACCACGTACGGCGTTAGCTACCGTTTGCCCCGTTGCCGAAAGCTACTGTACGTCCTTGGTCAACTGCCAGGGCGGCGCGCTCTTTAAACTAGAAGTAACTTCGGAGGACCAGACCGCATCGTCGGCCGGTGCAGAAACGCTATGCAGGCCCCGGCTTCTTCCCGTCATAATGGGGGGAGCGGCCTTTCCCGCTACGGTCCTAATCGCCAATGGCGTACCCGCGGTAGGGACTTTTTCCGGGCTAACCCGCCAGCCCTGGTTTCCCTCTTGGGGGCGTACTGGCAAAGTGCAGTTATGGAAGGTAGCTGCTGGACAGGTAATGGGCTTAGGACGCGAAAAGTTTTAGTAACCGGCTCTAGCAA
>JGI20225J20221_1000704_pt1 | contig 49226 bp, 42 predicted proteins | sample BioMet4_FD_20221 | JGI IMG/M metagenome (IMG submission 20221) | reverse complement strand
CAATAGTGTAAACATAAGATTAGAAGTACCACACAGAAGTAATCAGACACAATTAAGTCCATTAAGTAAATATTCAGGAAGAATAAGAAAAAGGATAGAGACAGTGTTCTCACAGTTATCAGACCAATTTATGTTTATTAGAAATTATGCCAAAGGAGCCAAAGGCTTCTTTACAAGAATATTATCAAAGATTACCGCCTTTACTGTGTCTCAATACTTCAACTTTATCAATCACAAACCTATTGACCATGTTAAATATGCTATCTAATTCCGCCAACGAGTTTCTTACTATATAGATGCACAGACAATGAACATAACAAAAATAGAAGCTCATCTTAATGTGCCAAAAGACTCAACCTGCTATTATATAAACGAAATGGACGGCAAAATCACCATTAAGGACTTTGTTACCACTGTTACTTTTAGAGAAAAACAAGGCAAATACTTCCTTTCAAACTGTTATTCAAGAGTAATTTACAATCAAGACACTTCTTTTATATCACAAGAGCAAAAGAAAAAGAATCTTACCCGCGTAGCAAAAGACGATGTAATTGAAGAAAAGGTTGTTTTTGACACAAAAGACTGTATAATAAAGCCAGATGAGTTTGACATAAAGAAGGTGTCAAACAAAATTATAGTCCTACCACTTAATGAACTAATTAAAAGAGATGAGTTTAAAGACTTCCTCATCCAAGAGCATTAAAGCAAAATAAGATATTGGGGTTTTCTTTCTTTGTTATAGAAATTTGTAATCAAAATACACAAAAAGCTTCTTTTGCTTTTTAAACTTCATAGTTGCATTCTTGTCTAAAAATCATATAAACACAACAGAATAATAACAGCAGTAATCGCTCAAACTATATTTAAAAACATTAGAAGACCCAAAAATATGAATTACAACAAAATAATAATTCTCTGCATTTGTACCTTGTTTTTTACCTTTTGTGCCCACAGCCAGAGCAAGCCACGCAAACTTACTCTTTCTGAATGCTTGCAAGTGGCAAAGCAAAGAAATATTAGCATTAAACAAGATTCCCTCACCCTGCAACAAAGTATGGTAAACACATGGGCTTCACGTCAGGCTCTTTTACCAGACTTAAACGCTAGTACATCTCAAAACATTAGTGCATATGCTCAAGGACAAGGTGCAAACATGAACAAAACAGCTTATAGTGGCTCTTATGGGCTAAATAGCTCTGTCACTCTTTGGCAAGGAGGCAAGCTAAGAAACGATATCAAGGCCAATGAAAAGCAAGACACCATAAATAGCATAGCCATAAAAGGACAAATAGATGATATCAGCACACAAATCATAGAGTGTTACATAAATATTCTCTATGCTTATGAAAGTGTGGCAACACAAGAAGATATTTTGTCTTTGAGCTCTGAGCAACTAAAGCGTAGTGAATCTCTATTAAAAGCCGGCAGCATAAGCAACGCAGATTATGCTCAACTGCAAAGTCAAGATGTCAGCTATCAGTATCAATTAGTTCAAGCTAAAAACACTCTACAAAGCAACAAACTTGCTCTAAAACAATTACTCAATATGACCACAGAAGATATTGATGTTGTCATTCCTCAAATATCAGATGAGCAAATACTATCCTCTGTACCTGATATGCAAACGCTGTATTCATCTTGTTACAATCACTTTGCATCTTTAAAAAGCGCACAATATAATATAGAGCTTGCCCGCCTGCAAAAAGATATTGCCAAAGGAGGTTATTTGCCCACGCTAAGTGCCAATGCCTCTTTGTCCACTGGCAACACTTCCAGCAATAATGCAGCTCTTGCAACACAATTAAAAAGTAGTTTCTTTGGCTCTGCAGGGCTAACTATGAGCATACCTTTGTTATCAAAAGGAGAAAATAAAGCTGCAGTAAGCAAAGCCAATATAGGCATAAGTAGCGCAAAACTTTCACTTGATGATGCAAAAATAAAAGTATGGAATACCCTGGAAACTCTTTATTTGGAAGCAACTTCAAACCAATCTTCTTATGTGGCTGCAAAAGCCAAAGTTGCCTCACAACAGACAACTTACACACTCATTGAGAGGCAATTTAACCTTGGCATGAAAAGCACCATTGAATTAATGACTGGACGCAATGAACTTTTGACTGCCAAAAGTCAAATGTCTCAAGCCAAATTCAAAGCCTTTTTAAGTACTCAGTTGATACAATTCTATCAAGACAAAGAATTAAATTATTAATACAAAACATAAATCTCACAAACCCAAAAGACAATGAAAAAGAAAAAGATTTGGATTATAATAGGTGTCATAATAGTGGCAATAATTGCTTTTTTGCTTCTACGACCTAAGAGTGATAAGGCTGTAAGTTTTCAAACAGATAAAGTTGAACAAGGCTCTCTTAGCGCAGTTATCACAGCCACTGGCACCGTAAAACCAATCAATCAAGTAGATGTTGGTACTCAGGTATCAGGAATAATAAAGAAAATATTTGTAGACTTCAATTCTCATGTAAAGAAAGGTCAAGTCTTGGCAGAAATAGACCGCCAAGCTCTTGAAGAAGAACTCAAAAGTGCAAAAGCACAACTTGATGCTGCCAAAATAGAATATGACTATCAACAAAAGAGTTTTAACCGTGAGAAAAGTTTGCATGATGGCAAGTTAATTTCTGACTCAGAATATGAAGGAGCAGAATATAACTACAACAAAGCAAAGACAACTCTTGCCTCTGCTAAAAGCAGCTATCAAAAGATTGTTACAAACCTTTCATATACCACAATCACCTCTCCTATTGACGGTATAGTACTCAATAGAGCCGTTGAAGCAGGACAAACTGTTGCAGCCTCTTTCTCCACTCCAACACTTTTTACCATAGCACAAGACTTAAGCAAAATGGAGATTTATGCCAATGTTGATGAGGCAGATATTGGTTGTGTTAGTGTAGGTCAAGCTGTCAATTTCACTGTTGATGCTTACCCTGACATAACTTTCCATGGCACAGTAAAACAAGTAAGACTTGAAGCCACAACAACATCAAACGTTGTAACCTACTCTGTGGTTATAAATGCTCCAAATCCTGACGGAAAACTAAAACCCGGACTTACTGCCTCAGTAAGCATAGAGACTCAAAAGGCTAATAATGTTTTGTATGTACCTTCAAAAGCCATTAGTTTCAATCCAGAAACTCTAAAATTGGGTAAAGATTGGAAAATAAACAAACGTAGCCACCAAGGAGCTACTTGTGTATGGGTTAGAAATGGAAAGACACTCACCCCTATTGAGGTAAAAACTGGGTTAAACACTGGTTCAAAAATAGAAATACAGAGTGGATTGAAAGCAGGTCAAGAAATAGTTGTAGGCTCTGATGATGATACCGAAACAACTCAAACACAGAATAAAGGAATGATGGGTGGTGGTCCTGGTCCTCACTAAAAGATAAAGCATAGGAATAATGGAAAACACAATAATTGAAGTAAAGAATTTAAAACGTTACTTCCAAGTAGGAGAAGAAACTGTCAAAGCTCTGCGAGGTGTTAGTTTTTCTATCCAGGAAGGAGAATTTGTTACCATAATGGGAACATCTGGCTCTGGCAAAAGCACGCTACTTAACCTTTTGGGTTGCCTTGACACTCCCTCACAAGGAGAGTATTTGCTTGATGGAAAAAATGTAGCCTTAATGTCAAAAAATGATAGAGCCACTTATCGTAATCGCAAGATTGGATTTGTTTTTCAGTCATACAATTTACTTAGCAAAACTACTGCCTTAGAAAATGTTGAGTTACCTTTGATGTATAACTCTACTTACTCTAAAAGTCAAAGAATAGAAAAGTCCACTAAAGCCTTGGTCGCTGTTGGATTGCAAGACCGTATTCATCACCGTTCTCAACAAATGTCAGGAGGTCAGCAACAGAGAGTAGCTATAGCAAGAGCCTTAGTCAATGATCCAGTAATGATTTTAGCAGATGAAGCCACAGGTAACTTAGACTCTCATACATCTTATGAAATCATAACTCTCTTTCAATCTCTTCACCAAAAAGAACATCGCACCATAGTGTTTGTTACTCACAATCCAGAGATTGCAGAGTTCTCAAGCAGAAATATAGTATTAAAAGACGGTCATGTAATAGCAGACACTTACAATTCAAACATAAAAGAAGCTGCTGATGTTTTAGCTTGCCTGCCACAAGAAAAAGAATAAACACAATGAACATAAAGAATTTAATAACAGTAGCTCTAAGAGCATTAAACAACAACAAAATGCGTTGTTTTCTCACAATGCTAGGAATAATTATTGGAGTTTCTTCTGTCATTGTGATGTTAGCCTTGGGTGAAGGAACAAAGGAAAGCATTAAAGGGAATATTTCTTCCATGGGTTCAAATATGATTTTCGTTATGCCTAACTACAATCGCCAAGGTGTTTCTCAATCAGCCTCATCTATGGAAAGTCTAAAAGTACAAGACGCTCAAGATATAAAGACAAATTGTGCTCATGTCAAAGATGTTTCTCCTGTTGTCAATGGCTCTGGTCAATTAATCTTTGGAGCAAATAACCACCCCGTAAGTATAAATGGAGTGTCACCAAGCTATCTAAAAATAAGAAAACTAAGCATACAAGATGGTCAAATGTTCACAGATAGTGACGTCAAACGTGCTGCTAAGGTTTGCATAGTTGGAAAAACAGTTGTAGACAAGCTTTTCACCAATGGTGAAGACCCTATTGGTAAAATCATTCGTTACAACTCCATACCTTTCCAAATAGTTGGAGTTCTTAAAAGCAAGGGTTCAAGCACCATGGGTGAAGACCAAGATGATGTTATGCTTGCTCCTTACACAACAGTACAAAAACGTATTTTGGCAATCACTCACCTACAAACAATATTTGTATCTGCAACAACTGAAGAAGCCTCAGACAAAGCCATAAAAGAAATAACCCAAGTGTTAAATCAAAACCACAAGATACAACATTCTCAAGAAGCAGACTTTGAAATAAAAAGCCAAGAAGAGTTAATGAAGACAATGAATACCGTTACCTCAACTATAACTCTTTTGCTAGGTTCTGTGGCTGGTATATCTTTGATTGTTGGAGGTATTGGTATTATGAATATAATGTATGTCTCAGTTACTGAACGCACAAAGGAAATTGGTCTTAGAATGTCTGTAGGTGCAAGAGGCTCTGATATTCTTTCTCAATTCTTAGTTGAAGCCATAATTATTTCTGTTGCTGGTGGAATCATTGGAATACTCTTAGGGACAATAGGCTCTGTGGTCATAAAAGCCGCCACTGGTTATGCCGTTTCTGTGTCTTCATTTTCAATTATACTATCCTTTGCTGTTTGCACTATTATTGGTATATTCTTTGGTTGGTATCCTGCAAAAAAAGCTGCTAACCTTGATCCAATAGAAGCTATCAGATACGAATAAGAAAAAAAAATTAATGCAAAGAAACTAAAACATAAAAAATGGCGTTCTATGGATAGAAAGTCTACTCCAAATGACTGAGTGATAAAAAGGAATGTTTGATGTTTTAATGTTAATATGTAGGGCGTAGTGATACGCCCTTTTTTTTATTTATTTCAAACCTATTCTGATAAAGAAAATTTTTGTACCTTTGCACCTTGAAAGGTAAGTCTTTCACGAGTAGCTCCCTTTAAATCTCCCCAGGGCAGGAATGCAGCAAGGTAAGAAGGTTGTAGCACTGCGATGAAAGTAGCTTACCTTTCTTCTTTTTACTAAACCCAAAATTAAACTTGATTTCAAAACAATAAAACTTGCTTTGAGCAAATTAAAATCAAATTTCAATTTACTCAAATCAAATAATAAAAACTGGGCTCAAAGAGTTTATTAGCATTGAAATATATTTAAGCAATGCAAATAATAGAAAAAATGAGTGATAGAACAAATGATATATATAGTATAATTAGCAAACAACTATAGTCTAAGAGAAATGAAAAATCAACAAATTTTCAGAATAGTATTTTTTGTATTCATCTTTGTAGAGGTAGTGAGCTGCTTTGTAAATTTACTGACAAACAATGTGTTTTATAGAGACTTGTCTCGCCTAATAAGTATTACTGTCAATATATTTGCTTGTTGGGTACTTTACTACCATTTCAAAGACAAATCAAAAAGAATATCAACTCTGTTTTTGATAATTACTTGCACAAAAGTAGTTGAGACTATTGTTTATTTACTGACAATGGTTCCTTTTGATACGCTTATGGTTGTTAATACCATTAAAACATTGCTATTTTGTGTTTGTTTTGTTGAATATATATTGCTATGGATTGTTGGACTAAGAATGAATACTTTGGGAAACACAAGAACAGTCAAACAAGCGGGTATTGCTATTGTGATACAAATAAATGTAGACTCTTTGTTAGTTGTATTAGGATTTTTTATTTTGCCAATGGTGTTTGATTATTCTAACAAGCTGCTCATAACACGAGGTTTTCTAGTTACAAGTGCCATATTTATGATATATATGCTCTATTTTGTTCAGAAACTTTTTGCTCCTTATGTAGATGATTTAGACGATTTAGACGAGATATTTAAAAAACAAGACAACTAAATTTTAATACTATTTTCTAAATGACTGTTTAGCTCTGCTGAATGACTGTTTTAATTTTCTAAATGACTGATCCGTGCCACGCAATGACTGATTCAGAAATCCCAATCAGTCATTTAAAAATCTTAGTCCCAAAAACGCCAACATATACTCAAACGCAATTGTAAGTTTTCATTAGGATAATGAATTGTATTATAGTATTTGTAGCCTGCAAGCCCCCCATAAGGGTGTGTGATAGAAAAAGCCAATTCAAAGCGTTGTATTCTGGCTTGAATAAAAGCATCTGCAAATATATAATTACCTATCTGTGTTTTGTCTTGAACATAAAAAGCTCCCTGAGAGGGTGAATACCCATAAGCATAATAAGCTGTATTGTAACGACAATCCACTCCTGCCTGAGTAGCTAAGCGTCCATTAAATAGAGAGAAATTTATCAGTGATGTTTGTTTTGTTTGAAATATTGGAACCCTTATAGCTTGGTCAGAAGATATTTTTTGTACGCACACATTACCTAAAAACTCCCACCTACCCACATTGATATCATATTTAGCATTAGCTTGTAACAAGTGAGTAGCCTTAGTGGCTTGATGAGCCAAAAGATCTGAGCCTATATATGCCACATTATTCATAACATAATAAGCCAAAGAAACATTTAACCATTGCCCAAACTTTAGACCCGAAGAAAATGACAAGTATTGTTCCTTTTCAAAAGCATTGCTCCAGTTATAATATTTTGAAGTATACTGAGAATAGAAGTAATCTACACTTTTCCTTACGCTCTGTGCCTTTATATAAAAACCTTTTAAGGAAGCTATTGCACTCATTTGGCAATCGTTATTATAACGTCCAGAAGAAAACACATATTCTCCATTAACCGTTAGAGCAAAACTCTTAACTGGCAAAGCAAGACTGAAAAATGGTGTAGCATTGTTAACCCTCTCTTCATTTGTTTTGTCTGAATGAATTATATAGTCATGTCTAATTCCAATGGTCAAAGGCAACAAGGCTTGATTACTCAAAGAAAAAACTTGAGAAAAATGCCGCGTGTATAGAGAGTCTTTTGCTGCCACACTATCAACAAAGACTCTTGCTTGCGTACCAAAAGAAATATCATAGCTTGCATTGAAAAAACCAAATATAACTTTCTGAGAACATAGCGCCTCATAACTCTTGTCTTTTGAATAAGAGGAAGATAAATTCACAGGATAAGCAGACAAAGACGAATATATATTATGTTCAAAGGCTGAGTCGCTTGCTAAACCTCCACTCTCACTTTGCATTGCTCTGTTGCGAATATATGCAGCATAAGCCTCATAGTGTTTGTTTGAAGAAACATAGCGCGTTGTAGCACAAAAAAATTGATTTCTCACTTCTGATTTATCAAATGAGCCATTGGAATAATTGACATCATATTGCAAACCTATTTGCAAATTCTTGTAGACATTTTGTGCATGAGTAACCGAAAAATAACGTGAAGAATTAAGAGTATTAGAATAATAAAGCTGACTGTAAGCCTTTTTTGTGTTATAGAAACGTATATTTTCTCTTGTTAGCCATAGAGCGCTATAGATATTTGGTCTATACTCAAAGTTTGAAACCTCAGGCAAGGAGAATGTTAGACTTTTATGTGCTGAACCTTCAGTGGATAATTGCTGATAAAAATCCTCTTGAGTTCTATAAATTTTGTTCGCCTTATGTATTTGAGCCAATGAAGTATCTAAGTGTTCCAAAGAATTATCCTTGATTGGCAAAAAAGTAAAGCGTGTAAAAAATTGTTCTGTGTCTGCTATAATAAGTTGTTGTTGCACTGCTTTTTCTTGTGCAATACACTCACTTTCCACCATAAACAACAGCAGGACAAACACAAAACAAATTCTAAGTCTTTTCACTTAATGCAAGTTAATTAAAAACCTCTCTGCATCCATAGCTGCTTTAGCTCCCGAGCCTGCAGCACAAATAGCTTGACGATAAGTAGGGTCTGCAACGTCTCCTGCAGCAAACACTCCCTTAAGATTAGTTTGCTGACTCTTTTCTTGTGTAAGAATAAATCCTTCCTCATTAGTAGCAACTTGACCTTGAAAAACATCTGAGTTAGGGTGATGACCAATAGCAAGGAAAATACCATCAATATCCACTTTGCTCTGTTGTCCACTTTGTGTATTCTCTAATTGAACAGCATTTACTCCATTATCATCGCCTAATATCTCTATTGGCTTTTGCTGCCATAGAATTTCTATCTTTGGATTGCTCTGAACTCTTTCTGCCATTGCTTTTGACGCTCTAAGAACATTACGTCTAACTATCATATATACTTTGCCACATATATTAGCTAAATATGAAGCTTCTTCACATGCAGTGTCTCCACCGCCAACCACAGCCACAGTCTTACCTCTGAAGAAAAATCCATCACAAGTAGCACAAGCACTTACACCCATACCTCTAAATTTATTTTCACTCTCAAGACCCAACCAACGAGCAGAAGCGCCAGTGGCAATGATTAAACTTTGAGCCTCATACTCTATACCACTTTCTGTTTTCAAGTGCAAAGGATACTCTTGCAATCTTGCCTCGATAATAGTGTCTGAGATTATCTTTGTACCAAAACGCAAAACTTGAGCACGCATATCATCCATCATTTGGTTACCATCAACCCCCTGTGGATAGCCTGGAAAGTTATCTACTTGTGTTGTTATTGTCAGCTGTCCTCCTGGCTGAGAACCTTCTATAATAATTGGAGCAAGGTCTGCTCTTGCAGCATAAATAGCTGCAGTATAACCTGCTGGACCAGAACCTATGATAAGACATTTCACTTTTTGTATATCCATTTTTTCTTTCTTTTTAAATTATTTCGCCTTTAAGAGTGCAAAACTAAGAATTTTCTTTTTATCTTTGCCTATTCAAACGCACAAAACTTTTATTTTTTATGACACATATCAATATAAGAACAACATATATAACCTTATTGTTAACATTTTCACTTGCTTTCAACTCTGCTTTTTGTCAAGAGTTATCAGCCTCTGACATTAAACCAATAAAGAGTGCAACAAGCAATTCTTATGTCTCAAATCAAGATGGTGTGCTTTCAGAAGCAACTTGTGAGCAACTAAATGCTCAACTGGCAACTTTGGAAAAAAAGACCTCAGCACAAGTTGCTGTTGTAGTTTTGCGGACATCTGGTGGCAAAAGCGCAAGAGATTTATCCATGGAACTATTTGACAAGTGGAAAGTAGGCAACAAAAATTCAAACAATGGACTAATCATAATGCTTTTAGTAAAAGAAAAAGATGTATTCTTTCGTACCGGATACGGTTTGGAAGGAGCTCTAACCGATGCTAAAGCAACAGATATTGTTAATAACATAATGGCTCCATATCTCAAGGCTGGTCAATGGGACCAAGGCATTAGCGCTGGAGTTAATGAAGCTGTTAAAATAATTTATTCAGAATACAATTCAGAGGGTTTTGCTATCGCAACCAAGTCTAATGATAAACTATACACATTTTTATATATCTATGCTATATTAACTGTTGTGATGATTATTTTTGCTTTTGTTGCAATTCATTCTGGACACAGCAAATTCCCACTCTCTCACAAGGAAGAAAAAATCTCTGCTTTCAAAAAACGCATGCGCCCTTGGTTACTCATAGGTATATTATTCCCCGTTATGTTTATATTTGTTGTGGTATGGTATTGGGTTTTCTTCAAACCTTTTGTAAGATACCACAAAACAAAGTGTCCAAAATGTGGTAAAAGAATGCATCTTTTAAGTGAGAAAGAAGAAGATTCTTTCCTTAGTAAAAAGCAACAATTAGAAGAAACAGTAAAAAGCAAAGACTATGACGTTTGGCTCTGTGGCAATTGCTCAACAACAAACATATATTGCTATGATAACACCCTGACACGTTACAGCACTTGCTCTTTCTGTGGAGCAAAGACAATGATCCTTGCCTCTGACACAGTAGTAAAAGAGCCCACAGAGTTTTCTTGTGGGTTAAACAAGAAGACTTATCATTGCAAGAATTGCGGTAAAGACTTAATAAGAGAATACGAAACAGATAAAATTGCTCCTACTGTAATCATTGGAGGCATAGGAGGTGGATCTAATGGAGGAGGAGGATTCTCTGGTGGCGGTGGTTCTTTTGGTGGAGGATTCTCTGGTGGCGGCGGCGGCGGCGGACAATTTGCTCCAAAAGAATAACAATTCAAAAAAAAACATAACAAAAACAAATAAAGAATATGAACAAAAAGAACATTTCACTAATAGTTATTTTAGGCCTTGTGGTCATAGTAGTCATTTGGGCAATTTCTGCTTATAATGGTTTAGTTACTAAGAGCGAGAACTGCTCTTCTCAATGGTCTAAGGTTGAAAGCCAATATCAAAGACGCTCTGACCTAATACCAAATCTTGTTAATACCGTTAAAGGTTATGCTAAACATGAAAACAACACCTTATTGGAGGTTGTTACTGCTCGTAATCAAGCAACAGGAACCAAAGTTGATGCAAACAAATTAGATTCTAAGAGTATTCAAAACTACCAAAAAAGCCAAGACAACCTTTCTTCTGCAATTAGCAAACTTATGGTAGTGGTTGAGCGTTACCCTGACTTAAAAGCCAATCAAAATTTCTTGGAATTACAAAGTCAATTAGAAGGTACAGAAAACCGTATAGCTGTGGAAAGACAACGCTTTGCTGATGTAGTCAAGGCTTACAATGTAAAGATAAAACGCTTTCCAACTAACATTATAGCTTCTTGTTTTAGTTTTGAACAAAAAGCATACTTTGAAGCTCAAAAAGGTAGCGAAAATGCTCCAAAAGTAGAATTTTAAAAATGGAAGAAAACATACCACAAATACAAAAGCAAAATACTCCTACTCAATCTTATAAAACTGTTTCCGTTAGAGGAATGTATGAGGACTGGTTTTTGGACTATGCCTCTTATGTTATCCTTAGTAGAGCTGTGCCACAAATAAATGACGGTCTAAAGCCTGTTCAAAGACGTGTTTTGCACTCAATGAAAGAGCTTGACGACGGAAGGTACAACAAAGTAGCCAACATTGTGGGCAACACCATGAAATATCACCCTCACGGTGATGCTTCCATTGGCGATGCTTTAGTAGCACTGGGTCAGAAAGAGCTACTCATTGACACACAAGGTAACTGGGGGAACATTCTCACTGGTGACGGAGCTGCTGCCCCACGATACATTGAGGCAAGATTGTCTAAATTTGCTTTAGATGTGGTATTCAATCCCAAAACCACAAAATGGATACCTTCTTATGATGGAAGAAAATTAGAACCACAAACCCTACCAATCAAATTCCCTTTATTGCTATGCCAAGGTGCTAAGGGAATTGCTGTGGGTTTGTCTTGTGAAATTCTACCTCATAACTTCAATGAATTAATTGAGGCTTCCATTAAAATACTAAAAGGAGAAAATTTTGAAATTTATCCAGATTTTCTAACCGGAGGACTGATTGATGTAAGCAAATACAACAAAGGAGCTCGCGGTGGCAAGGTAAAGATAAGAGCAAAGATAGAAGTAAGAGACAAACGTTCTCTTGCTATAACTCAAATACCCTATTCCACCACAACTACCTCTGTGATAGACTCAATTATTAGAGCCTCTGAGAACAACAAAATCAAGATAAAAAAAATAGATGACAACACGGCCAGCAATGTGGAAATACTAATCAGTCTGCCACAAGACACTTCCATTGACCAAACCATTGATGCCTTGTATGCTTTCACTGATTGTCAAGTTAGTGTTTCCACATTCACTTGTGTGATTGATAACAATGCTCCTCGTTTCCTCACAGTAGATGAACTATTAAGAATATCTACTCAAAACACTCTTGACTTGCTCAAACAAGAACTCCAAATAGAGCTAAGCGAATTACAGGATAAGTGGCAATGGACTTCGTTAGAAAGAATATTTATTGAAAACGAGATCTACGAAAAGATTAAACCCTGCAAGACAGACCAAGAAATAGACACTACAATCACTAATGGTCTGTCTCCTTTCATTAAAAAGCTACTCCGCCAGCCAACTATTGATGATATTCACAAACTCAGAAAAATCCCAATAGAAAGAATTTCAAAATATAACTCAGACAAAGCAAACGATGTAATCCTTGCAATAGAAGATGACATTGAAGTTGTAAAAAATGATTTGGCTCACTTGACTAATTATGCTATTGCTTACTTTGAACGTATTTTGCAAAAGTATGGCAAGAGCAAAGAGCGCAGAACAGAAATCAAAAACTTTGACACTATAGACACTCAAGCCGTTGCCGTTGCCACAGAAAAGCTTTATTGTAACTACCAAGAGGGTTTTGCTGGTTACAAAATGAAGGGGGATACTTTTGTATGTGATTGCTCAAATATTGACGATGTAATAGCTTTTCGTTCAGATGGAACAGTTTTAATAAAGAAAGTACAAGAGAAAGACTTTTTTGGTTCAGACATAATCCACATTGATATTTTCAGGCGTAATGACGACAGAACCATATATAATATGGTATATCAAGATGGAGCCTTTGGCTTTACATACGTAAAACGTTTCAATGTCAGCAATATCATTAGAGACAAAGAATACTGCCTAACAAAAGGCACAAAAGGCACAAAAGTTCTATACATAACCTCTAATCCTAATGGAGAGGCAGAAACAATCACCGTATATTTGAAAGCCAAGAAGAACCTTAGGAAAACAACATTTGACTTTGACTTTTCCACTTTGGCTATAAAGGGAAAACTCTCTCAAGGCAACATTCTTTCACGTAATTTGGTTAGACGCATAGCCCTAAAAGGTGAAGGAGTCTCTACCCTATCGGCTCGCAAAATATGGTTTGACTCAGACATTCAGCGTTTGAATGCAGATCAAAGAGGTCAGTATTTAGGTTCTTTTGCTGGAACAGATAAAATTCTTGTGCTTTCAAACGAAGGATACTATCGTCTTTCTGCTTTTGACCTTGCTTTGCACTTTGAAGAAAGCGGGGTACATTTAGAGAAATTCAGATCTTCTCACCCTATAAGTGTAATATACACTGACGGAGAAACAAATAATTACTATGTCAAACGTTTTCTAATAGACAATGACCCAGAAAAGACAACAAATGAGAAACGTTTTTATTTTCTTGATGCAAAGCAATTAGACAGTGGCTCAAAAGTAGTATTTATTTTCACAGATGTGTTTCCTATAATTTCTATTGCTCAAGAGAATATAAAGACTCAAGAAGCTCTTGAAGACGAACAAATAAATCTATCCGAATTTGTTGAGCTAACAACAGCCAAAGCAAAAGGCAAGAGACTCAATAGCTCTGCTAAAAACAGAATAACACTCATTAGACCATTAGACCCATTGCCTTATGAAGAAATAGAAGAGCAAGACAATAAAGAAGATAGTTCAGATGTTTTAGATATAACTTTAGATGAAACCGGAAATGAAAACAACAATCCAGAAAACATTATTCAAGGCTCGTTATTTTAAGCTATTATTGATTGTTATCAGTGTTTTATTTTGCTCTTATGCACAAGGTCAAACATTAGCTGATAGATTTCTTGAAAAGCAAAACGACACCACAAGCAACGATGTTGTTTATCTTGCTTTCACAGATAGTATTTTCCACACAGATTTAAATGATGTGGTGTCAAAGGCAAATGACAGCATTATGTTGCAGATGTATAAGCAAATGCTTGTTAGCACTCTTTCTTATTTGGGACTGACTGTTGTGCAAGTATCTTCACAAGATTTGCCCGCTTATGCTTCTAAAATTGACTCTCGTCATAATACGCTTGAGGTTGCTCAATTAGAGTTGCAATATTTCACTCAAGATGACACTCTTATCTATGACCAGAACCCGACAATAGTTTTCACAAAACAAATAGGGGGCTTGCGCTTTTCTTCATGGTTAATTTACGATGAAAAAGACAGTACCTCAACACTCACATTCTATTCAGAAGAAGATCTAATTGACTATTTTGATGGACAAATAACAAGACAAGGCAACAACTACAACGCAATCTATGACTATAAAGCTGTCAATCCAAACGATGCTTATCAAGCCTCTTTCAATGCAGGCAAAAAAAGCGCTCAATACTTCTTTAATTTCTTGATGAATAAATATGTTTGGCTAAACACCAAAGACAAATCAAAAGTCTCAACATACTATTCTATCAGTCCATACTCTAAAGATATCTATTATTCAAGAGAACCTATTGATAACTTTGATATCATTCCACAAGACCAAACAAAGAAAGAGTAAATCATTTCTTTGTTCTACTAATACAAAACAGTGATTGAGTAAGGACAAGATGGCATGTTGAGCGAATAAAACAGTCATTGCGAAAACTAAAACAAAGATCTATTGGCTCAACATGGCATGTTGATTTTACTGAATCAGTATTTGCGTTTGGCAAATCTTCATTTAATTTTTTTATTTGACTGTTTTACGTGGATAAAACTTAGTTTTAACAATAAGCCTCTCCATTTAATTTGAATTTTGTCAATAACAAATCCTATATTTGTACATTACAAGAATAGCAAAGTTTTGAGCCATAAAAACTTTTCACTGAAAAAGAAACTAAAAAGCAAAAATGGACACTGTTTCTAACCATTATTGAAAGATTTTGTATCTTTGCAATCTGTTAATTCACCAAATTTTTTAATTAACTAAGAGACAATGAGTTTTAGAATAATCCTTTTAGCAAAGCAAGTCCCTGATACAAGAAATGTAGGGAAAGATGCAATGAAGGAAGACGGAACTATAAATCGTGCCGCCTTGCCAGCTATTTTTAATCCTGAAGATTTGAACGCTTTGGAAATGGCTTTAAAAATCAAAGACACCATTAAAGGCGCAACAATCAATATTGTAACCATGGGACCAACTCGTGCTGCTGAAATTGTCAGAGAAGCAATGTACAGAGGTGCAGACGCAGGTGTTGTAGTTTCAGATAGAAAAGTTGCAGGTTCTGACACCTTAGCCACTTCTTACACTATCTCTCAAGCCATAAAGAAGTTTGGTGGATATGATGTGGTGATTGCAGGCCGTCAAGCTATTGATGGAGACACTGCTCAAGTGGGACCTCAGAGTGCTGAGAAACTTGGAGTGCCACAAATCACTTATGCCGAAGAAATTATGGCTGTAGATGAAAAGAAAATTCAAATAAAACGCCGTTTAGAAAGAGGAATAGAAGTAGTAGAGAGTTCTTTTCCTTGCTTAATCACTGTAAATAACTCTGCAGCTGAGTGTCGCTCACGCCATGCAAAAAGAGTTATGGCTTTCAAAAAGGCAGCCTCAGCAACAGAAGCAATAGAAAAGAATATTGACCTTAGCACTCTTTGGCAGAAAAACCCTAATCTTAAGATTGAAGAGTGGAACGCTGCAGACATAAATGCAGATGACTCACGCCTTGGACTGACAGGCTCTCCTACAAAGGTAAAGAAAATTGACAATGTGGTTTTGACTCAAAAAGAAAACAAACAATTAGAGCCAACAGACACTGATATAGACTCTTTGATGAAAGAGCTTATTTCTTCTCACATTATAGGATAACAATTAAACAGAAAAAAGATGAACAATATATTTGTATACTGCGAAGTAACCCAAGAAAGAACAATAGCAGATGTTAGTTTGGAATTAGTCTCTAAGGCAAGGAAACTTGCTGATACACTTGGCGTGCAAGTGGAAGCAGTGGTTTGCTCAGACCAGGTAAAGAATTTGGAAGCAACTCTATATTTATATGGTGTTGATATAATTAATTACGCAAAAGATACAAAACTTTTCCCTTATCAAACCCTACCTCATTTTGCAATAGTAACAAAGTTGATTGAGGAAAAGAAACCTCAGATAGTTCTTTATGGAGCTTCTTGCGTTGGTAGAGACTTAGCACCTCGTATTGCTTCTTACTTACGCACAGGCTTAACAGCTGATTGTACTTCTTTGGAGATTGGTTCTCACACAGAAAACAAAACCGGCAAAGAATACAAGAATTTGCTTTATCAAATTCGTCCTGCTTTTGGAGGAAACATTATTGCAACTATTGTTTCTCCTGAAAACCGTCCTCAAATGGCAACAGTCAGAGAGGGTGTTATGAAGAAAGAGGAGTATAAAACTGGACATAAAGGCTCAGTAAATTTATTAGATGTAAACAAATACGTATCAAACGAAGATTTTTGCATAAAGATACTTTCTCGTCACATTGAAGAGCAAAAGATAAATATCAAAAATGCTCAAATCATTGTTTGTGGTGGTTATGGCATGCAAAGCAAAGAGAACTTTACTCTTTTACATGAACTTGCTGACCTTATCAAAGGAGAAGTTGGAGCTACACGTGCAGCAGTTGATGGTGGCATGGCAGAGAGCGAGCGTCAAGTTGGACAAACTGGTGTTACTGTTAGACCAAAGCTTTACATTGGTTGCGGAGTCAGTGGCGCTGTTCAACACAGAGCAGGTATGCAAGAAAGCTCTAAGATAATCAGTATAAACACTGACCCTAAAGCTCCATTGAATGCCATTGCTGACTACACCATTATTGGTGATGTTATGGACGTTGTTCCAAAGATGATAAAGTATTACAAGGCTAATACTAAGTAATTTTATTATTAAACGAAAAGCACAAAACATTATATGGCTAATTTTTTTAAAGATAACGAAGGTTTGAAGTTCCAGCTCTCTAACAAAATGATGGAAGAGATTATTCGCTTGAAGGAACACGATTATAGAGATAAAGAGAATTTTGACTATGCTCCAGAGAATTTCGAAGATGCTCTTGATAGCTATGAGAAAGTCTTAGAGATTGTAGGAGAAATCACAGGAGATATTATTGCACCAAATGCAGAGGAAGTGGATTTGGAAGGAGTAAAGATTGTAGACAATAGGGTTGTCTATGCTAAAGGCACTACTCAAAACCACGAAGCTCTAAGAGACGCTGGCTTGTATGGAATGAGTCTTCCAAGACAATACGGTGGGCTAAACTTCTCTTATGTACCTTATGTAATGGCTGCAGAGATTGTTTCAAGAGGTGATTGTTCTTTTGCAAACATTTGGGGCTTGCAAGATTGCGCAGAGACTCTTGATGAATTTGCTACAGAGGATATAAAAAATGAATTTTTACCTCGTATCAATAAAGGAGACACTTGTTCAATGGACTTAACAGAACCAGATGCTGGCTCAGACTTACAAAGTGTCAGACTAAAAGCTACATTGGACGAAAAGACTGGTCAGTGGTACTTGAATGGTGTTAAGAGATTTATCACCAATGGAGACGCTGACATAAAGCTTGTACTTGCAAGAAGTGAGGAAGGCACAGTTGACGGAAGAGGTCTTTCTTATTTTGTTTGCTACAACAAACAAGGCAAAGACAAAACTATCACAGTTAGACGTCTTGAGAACAAATTAGGTATTCACGGTTCTCCAACAGCAGAACTTGTTTTTCATAACACACCAGCTAAGCTTGTAGGAGACAGAAAGCTTGGTTTGATTAAATATGTTATGTCTCTAATGAATGGAGCAAGACTTGGAGTGGCTGCTCAAAGTGTTGGTTTGTCAGAGGCTGCTTATCGCCAGGCTTATCAATATGCAACAGAGAGAGAACAGTTTGGTAAAGCCATAATAAACTTTCCTCAAGTGTATGAAATGCTTTCAAACATGAGAGCAAAGATTGATGCCACACGTGCTTTGCTTTATGAGACTTCTCGTTGTGTAGATATGTACAAATTGCTCACTAATGCTACAAAAGAAAGAACTCTTGAACCTGAAGAAAAACAAAATCTAAAGAAATATCAACGCCTTGCCGACATATATACTCCTTTATTAAAACTCTTTGCTTCTGAATATGCTAACCAAGTAACTTATGATACTATTCAAGTCTATGGTGGCTCTGGTTTTATGAAAGATTACCCTTGCGAAAGAATGTACAGAGACGCTCGTATCCTTCCTATCTATGAGGGAACAGCCCAATTACAAGTAGTAGCAGCAATCAGAGGAGTTATAAACGGAGGATACCTTGCACAAATAGAAAGCTACGAGCAACAAGAGGTAAGCTCTGAATTTGCAGAACTAAGAAGCACACTTTCTTCTATGAAAGATCAATTCAAAGAAGCTTTTGAAAGAGCTGAAAGCTTTGGATCTACATCAGAATTCTTTGACTTCAATTCAAGAAGAATGGTAGAAATGTGTGGTTATATGATTATCGGACACGTGCTCTTGCTTGATGCAAACAAAGCACCTGAGCTTTTTGCTCGCTCTTGCAAGAACTTTATTCGTTTAGGCCAGAGTGAAGTTGAGAAAGCTTACGCTTTCATAATGAATTGCCCAGAAAAAGTAGCTGAGGACTACAAATTGTAACGTAAATAAATGAATGTAAATATAGAGGCTTCGTGGCAGAGAGTCCTTTGTTCAGAGTTTGAAAAAGAATACTTCAAACACCTTACTGACTTCATAAGAATTGAGTACGCAACTAAGACTGTCTATCCCAAAGCCTCTAAAATATTCAATGCTTTCAATCTTACTCCTTTTGATAAGGTGAAAGTGGTAATAATAGGGCAAGACCCTTATCATGAACCTGGACAAGCTCACGGACTTTCTTTTTCTGTGCTTGCTCCAACGCCACCACCGCCTTCCTTAATCAATATCTATAAAGAAATAAAAGCCGATACCGGCAAAGACTCCATAACTCAGGGCGACCTTACACCATGGGCTCAGCAAGGAGTATTATTATTGAATGCCACACTAACGGTCTTGTCTCACAAAGCCCTATCCCACTCTGGCAAAGGTTGGGAAGAATTTACAGATAGCGTCATTCACACCTTGGCAGAGCAAAGAGAAAACCTTGTTTTTATTCTTTGGGGTTCTTATGCACAAAAAAAAGGCTCTTTTATAGACAGAAAAAAACATTTAGTGCTTCAATCCGCTCACCCCTCACCTCTTTCAGCATATAGAGGCTTCTTTGGCAATCATCAATTCAGCCAAACAAATCAATATCTCATTGCAAAAGGTTTGCAGCCTATTGAGTGGTAAGACTTATATCTCTGTTGTAGAAAATCATGTCTTTGTTTTACCAGCGCAAAACAGTGTTTGAAAAACTCGAAACCAAGACTTACAAAATTCAATCTTTAAAATGGCTTTGTAATAATGGCATTATTGTAATCCAATAATGGCATTATTGAACAGCAATAACCGTATTATTGAAACGCAATAATGCCATTATTGTAACCACAAAGCAAAGAAAGGTTTTTCCAAAACAAAGAAACATCTTGTTAAAACTTGATTATAGTCTTTTAGTTCTTCCAGAATGAAGGCATAAAGAGTACAAAAACTGTCAGCAACTCCAATCTACCAACATACATCAGGGCTGACATAACCCATTTTGCTCCTTGAGGAAAAGAAGCATAACCTCCAAAACCACCAGAGGCTCCAAATCCTGCCCCAATATTACCTATGGTAGAGAAAATTGCTCCAAGAGAATCATAAAGATTAACTCCCAAAGCCGCAAAAATAATCAGTGCCACTATAGAAGAGACAAAATAGAGCAAGAACATTGTGAAAATATTATTCATTGTCTTATCTGATACAACTTCCCCTTCAAAACGCACAGGCATATAAGCATTGGCATGAATACTTTGCTTTATGATTCTCTTAGCATTTTTGAACAAGACTATCATTCTAACAATTTTTACACCTCCACTAGTAGATCCACTCATAGCTTCGCAAAGCATAAGCAAGAAAAGCACAAAAATGGCAGGTTGTGCCCAATAGTTATAGTCAGTATTCACAAATCCTGTTGAACTTAGCATGCTTGTGGCCTGGAAAAGCGCATTTCTCACTGTGCGTTCCAAACCTACATTTGAGTTATAAATGAATACACAAATCAGAAGTGTAGCTATTATTATTATTGCCAAATATACTTTAAGCTCTTCGCTCTTTTTAATATTGCGCCATTTGCCCTTAATTGCATAATATATGAGTGTAAAGTTTGTTCCAGAGAAAATCATTGCTACAATAAGTATATATTGCATTGCAGGTGTGAGAGTGTAACAAGAATTGTTTGTTGTGGTAAAACCTCCTGAAGCCAAAGCAGCAAAAGAAAAACAAGTAGCATCAAAAAGTTTCATTCCTGCGCAACACAAAGCAATAATGCAAGCCACATTCAAAGATACATATATTGTAACAAGTATTTTGGCTGTTGTAGTTATATGAGGTGAGAGTTTATCCTTTGTTGGACCTGCCACTTCTGCAGAAAACAGACTCATACCTCCTCCAGCAATGAAAGGAATAAATGAAAGCACAATGACAACTATACCAATTCCCCCAATGAAATGAGTCAGGGCTCGCCAGAAAAGAACACTCTTTGGTATAAGCTCAACATCTGTGATAACTGAAGACCCTGTTGTGGTAAAGCCACTCATTGTTTCAAAGAAAGCATCTGTGTATGTGCCCAAATATCCGCCAATGTAATATGGCAAAGCCCCAAAAAGAGACATTATAATCCAAATCAGAGCCACAATCAAGAAGCCTTCTTTGCGACCAATGTCAATATCGTTATGATTTAAAAAAGGTATCCTGAGAAAAAGTCCTGTTGCCAAGGTAATAACTGCGCACAAGAGCAAAGTTTGATAAGCACTCTCGCCATAGTAAAGAGCAACGCCAACACTTAAAAGCATAAAAGATGCCTCTAAAATTAGAAGCATCCCTATTACTCTACTAACTATGATAAATCTGTTTTTTAGCACTCTGTTTATTACACTTTTTGCTTATAGGAGTGCAAAGATACACATAATTTTCTTTTTAATTAGTGCTTTATTAGTTACTTATTACATTCTGTGTTCGTCTTGGCTATGTTTTAGAACTTTGGCATCAACATAAAACACCACCTCTTCGGCAATGTTATTGCACCTATCGCCAATACGTTCCAGTTTTCTTATCACCCCATGCAAGAAAAGATACTCTTCCATCTTTTCTGGGTAAAGACGCATTTCCTCTGTAATGACTTTATTGGCGTTATAGTAAATCTCATCTACAAGATTGTCGCTACCAAATACTTTTTCTGCCTTACCAGAGTCCTCTTCGTCCAAAGCCTGTCTAACTAAATTAAACATCATTATTAGTTCCTCGAACATTTCTTCTATTCTCAAATGATCTTTGAACTTATCTGTCAATGGCTCACTCATATTATTGAGCACAAAAACAGCTATTCCCTCTGCAAAGTCTGCAATTCTCTCAAGGTTATCATTGATTTTCAGATAAGCTAAAGCCAAACGTAAATCTATTGCCACAGGATTGTTTGTTGCAATAAAGTCTTCGCACTCCTTGTCTATCTTCAAGTCTAAGGCATTTGCCATTTTCTCTCTGGCTATCACCTCTCTGGCTATACTTTTATCATAAGACAAAAGCGCAACTTGGCTTTTTGATAATTGTTTGCTAACAAGGTTCCACATTTGTTCTAAAGAGCTTTTTAATTTGTATAGTTCGCTATCTATATGCAACTGATTCATAATCTTTACTTTTTATTTTGTTATTTTATTGTCCTATTTGTGTTTTGCGTTTCTTTGTTTTGAAAATTCATTTCTTTGTTTGTACTGACTATTTCTTTGTTTTAATTTTCTATTTCTTTATTTGCGCCAGATGTTTTTGGCATCAACCGAAACGACCTGTGATATAGTTTTGAGTTTTTTCCTTTTCAGGATTAGTAAATATTACCTTTGTGTTGTTATATTCAATCAACTCGCCAAGATAAAAGAAAGCTGTGCTGTCGCTTACCCTTGCTGCTTGTTGCATATTGTGAGTTACTATCACAATAGTGTATTTCTCTTTGAGCTGATAAATCAATTCCTCTATCTTTAAAGTAGATATTGGGTCTAAAGCTGAAGCCGGCTCATCCATAAGCAAGATTGAAGGCTCAACAGCCAAAGCTCTTGCAATGCAAAGCCTTTGTTGCTGACCTCCACTCAAGGCAAAAGCACTCTCTTTCAATTTATCTTTCACCTCTTCCCAAAGAGCAGCTCCCTTTAGTGAAGAAACCACTTTCTCTTCTATAAAATTCTTGTTATTTTGTCCATTAACCCTAAGTCCATAAGCCACATTCTCAAAAATTGATTTTGGAAATGGATTTGGTTTCTGAAATACCATACCCACATTTTTTCTCAACTGATCCACAAGTACGTCTTTTGCATATATGTCTTTGCCGTCTATTAGCACTGAACCCTCAAGACGTGAAGACGCAATCAAGTCATTCATTCTGTTAAAGAGCCTTAGCAGTGTGCTTTTTCCACAACCAGAAGGACCAATGAAAGCTGTAACAGTGTTAGGCTTCATTTGTATTGAAATATCTTTTAGAGCGTGGAAGTCTCCGTAAAAGAAATTTACTTGTTTTGCTTCTATTTTGTTTTCCATTTTTGTATTTCTGTTTTGTTTTATTTTAACTATTAGTATCTAACCTTCTTCACAAAATGTCTTCTAAGCATATTGGCACTCAAATTTAAAATCAATACTATTGCTATTAGCACCAAAGCTGTTCCATAAGCCATTTTTCTGCTTGCAACTATGTCTGTACCCGAAGTTGCCAAGACATACAAGTGATAAGGCAAAGCCATAACTTGATCAAAGATTGAATGAGGCAGTGAAGGCAAAAAATAAGCCACAGCTGTGAACATAATTGGGGCTGTTTCTCCACTAACCCTACCTATTGATAGGATAAGTCCAGTGATAATGTTTGGAAACGCCATTGGCAAAATAACCTTGCGGATTGTTTGTAACTTTGTTGCTCCCAAGGCTAAGGAACCCTCGCGATAGCTATCAGGGATTTGTTTCAGAGCTTCCTCTGTTGTCTTTATCACAACTGGCAAAACCAGAAGTGAAAGAGTGAGAGCTCCTGCAATAATAGAATCTCCAAATTTGAGAGTTGTGACAAACAAACTCATTCCAAAAAGTCCAAAGACTATAGAAGGAATTGATGAAAGGTTATTGGTCATCATGCGTATCAATCTAACTACCCAGCCTTTTGTGGCATACTCATTAAGGTATATTCCTGATAGAACTCCAATAGGAAAAGCCACAATGATAGCTCCAAGTGTCAATAGCAGTGTTCCAACTATGGCTGGCATGATACCACCCTTTGTCATTCCGTCTTGAGGTACTTGTGTCAAAAAATCCCAGTTGATTGCACCAATACCATTTACTATAATGAAAGCTAAAATACAACCCAATGTACCAACAACTATAAAACTCATTATTCTAAAAGTCCAGAAGGCTGCTGCCTGACTAACATTCTTTCTTCTTACCATCATAATTCAATATTAAATTTAATATTTCTGTAGCCACAAATAGCAAACACATCTTTGCTATATCTACTAACAATTCACTAACACATCTTTTTCTTTCCAACATAATCTACTACCAAGTTTATAATTAAAGTCATTATGAATAATATGCAACCAAGGAGGAACAAAGCCTCATAATGCAATCCACCCTTTGGTGCCTCACCCAATTCAGCCGCTATAGTTGCAGGTATTGTTCTTACTGGAGCCAAGAAGGTGTGAGGCATAACAGCAGCATTTCCTGATACCATCAGAACAGCCATTGTTTCGCCTATTGCTCTTCCTATTCCCAAAACCACAGCTGCTGTTATTCCAGATATAGAGTAAGGAACAACCACCTTACTTATTGTTTGCCAACGATTAGCTCCAAGAGCTAATGAAGCCTCTTTCATACTTTGAGGAGTGGAACGCAGAGCGTCTTCGGCTATTGTAATAATTGTAGGCAGAGCCATAATAGCTAAGACTATGGAAGCAGAAAGCGCCGTTTCACCAACGTCAAGCGAAAAGAGTTTCTGAACCATTGGCACTATGACTATAAGTCCAAAGAAACCATAAACCACGGAAGGTATTCCAGCAAGTAGTTCTATGACTGGCTTTATTATTTTATGCATTCTGTCTGAAGCTAATTCTGCACAATAGATTGCAACTGCAAGTCCAAAAGGCAATGCCAAGAGTATAGCTCCCAAAGACACCCACAAAGTTCCTAAAACTATTGGCAGCACACCAAAGAGAGCTACTGGCTCTGCTGTTGGAAACCACTGTCTTCCCACTAAAAAATCTTTTACATTTTCCTTTCCCATCTCTATTGTTCTCTGAGAAAAGCCCTCTTGTGTGTATTCCTTTGGAACAAAAGTTATTATATTTGGGTGTTGGTTCATAACCTTATTTATTACCTTTGGTATGTTGGACTCATCTTCTAATTCTGAATCTGAGGCATAAGAAGCTATGCCGTCCATATCCATAACTAGTATTTGATCTTCTTGAACATTTGCTCCCAAAGAGCGCCATGAAGTAATTTTTCCATCAAATATATCTTTCACTTGTAAGGCTGTGAGTTTTTTTACATTGTTGCTTTTGCTCACTGATAGCACATAACCTTCTTCAACCTTGTCTTTGGAGAAAAATCCTCCTCCCTCGCTAAAAAGAAAGACAACTATCAGCAGAATAACTATACTTGTTATCCAACCACTGCACTTAAGTAACGCCTCCCAAAGAGCTTCTGTGAAATACTTTTTTCCTCTAAATACTTTGTTCATTGTTTATTGTTTTTTAGTGTTCTATTTCTTCTTTTTGTTTTTGTTGTCTGCTTATTTTTTTTATCTCTTTCTTAAGAGTAGTCAGACAGATACTGACTCTTTGTAAGAAGGAGTAAAACCAATTACTCCAACCCTTGACATAAATGAGTTAAAACATTATTATTTGATTGCTATATAACCAACCTTATCAACTATGTTTTGTCCCTCTTGTGAAAGAACGAAGTTTATAAAAGGCATCACCTTCTTTGCTTCTGATACATTATAGTAATAAAGCAAAGGTCTTACGATAGGATAAGTCTTATTCTTTGCGTTTGCAACACTTGGAGCGGCATAGTGTTTGCCATCATAACTTACTTGTAAAGCCTTAACACCTTTTGTTAAATAAGCCAGACCTACATATCCAATAGCTCCCTTTGTTTGTTTTACTGATTGGATTATAGCTCCTGTTGCAGGCATTGAAAGCACTGTTGTGGCATAGTTACGATTGTCCATTACGTGTTCTTTTATGAAATCATAAGTTCCTGATGAACTCTCACGAGAATAAACTACTATCTTCTCATCTGGACCACCAACTTGTTTCCAGTTAGTAATTTTTCCTGTAAATATACCTGCAAGTTGTGTTTTTGTAAGTTTTGAAACTGGATTTGCAGGATTTACAACTATTGCAAGAGCATCATAAGCTATAACCACTTCTTTTGCACTGCGTCCTGCATCTCTTAGTTTTTGCTTCTCTGAAAATTTCATTTTTCTTGAAGCTTGTGCAATATCTGTTGTACCACTTATGAGTGCTGCAATGCCAACTCCACTTCCTCCTCCGGTTACAGTTACTTTACCTCCTTTATGAGAGTAAGCCTCTGCTTCTTTTTGACTTAAAGGTAAGCATGTGTCACTTCCTTTTACTTTTTGTGCGTTTGCAAATGGTGCAATGAACATCATTGCTATTAAAGCTGCTAATTTTAAATTTCTTGTCTTCATTTTCATTATCATTTTTTGTTATTTGTATTTGTTATTTTCAGTTTTACGGGTTTTAATCTTATGTATTATATATTTTTTGTGCATATCTAATTTTGCCATGTGATAGACTAAGTTGCTTCCATTTGAGGTCATGCTTCAGCTATAATACCAGGCGAGGCTCTCGCCTAAAATTTGTATTGTAGTCTTAGAGTGAATACATTGTCAAGAACATCTCTTGAATACTTTGCAATGGCTGCTGTCTTTTCGTTAGTGTTTATGTCATAGAAAGCAGTTAGGCGAAGAGCTGAATTTATTCTCCAATAACAACCAACTCCTATTGTGCTAAGTGCAAGGTCGGCTTTGTTTGTTATTTGGTCGCCTTTGAGTTCTGTATTGTTATCAAGCCAAGAGTATTTGAGGACAAATGTCAGCGGTGTATGATAAATGTCTTGTATAAAGTATAAGTAACCACCTTGGAATTTTCTTTTGTAATTAAATTTGTCTGTGTAAGTATTTCCAACTGGACTTTTAAGGTCTCCAGCCACTGATGGTTGCTGACCAGAAATATATTCTGCTCTTAAGGATGTCATTCCCATTGCTGTTTCAAAAGAAAACTGTCCATCAAGTCCAAAGTACTGACGTTTGTTTGTTTGATTAGCTTGTGTCTTTTGGCTAACCCATGCTCCGTCTTTAACTGTATATAACATAGTATCACTGTTGTTTGTGCTACCACTATAGAATGAAGCACCTAAACCATAAGACATTGTACTGAAAGCCTTATCATATTTAAGGTGAGAAACAAAGTTTAGTCTGCCATCGTCATCTTTTGAAATTGTACTACCACTGACTAAACCGAGGTCAAGTTTCAAACCGTCAAAAGTTGTGTTCTTCTGTGCGGCAATAGTCAAAACACCTCCCAAGTCTTTTTCGTCAGGAAAGAGCTTTTGAATTACAAGGCTTCTTTCAGGGCTTTCAAGTGCAGAAGATGAATAAGCAACCTCATCACCAAAGCAAACATCAAACAAACCAGCTTTCAAACTAAACATTTCCACATAAGGATCTGTAACTTGTAAGTAAGCATTCTTTGGTTTAATACCTCCTTCATTTATATCTAACTCAAATACTCCGTTTGCTATACCTTGAGTATATTGGAATTTAATTCTTCCACGGCGAATTCCATAACGAAGGAAATTTGTATGGTCTCCATCTATGGCTTGTGAGTACTTACCACTATTAGCTCCTGTTTTAAGTTCGGCGTTTTGCTGTCCGACTTCCATTTCTGTTTGAATATATCCACTTACTTTTAATTTCTGCAAACCTTTTATTGAAGAGGAATTACCCTCTATTTGTTCTCTCATAAGTGTTATTGAGTCTTTTTGTGGCTCATCAAGATTTATATCTTGAGCTTTTGCTGCTATGCTTATAAGGGTCAAAGCCCCTAAAACTAGAATTTGTGTCTTTTTCATTTTTCTTTCTTATTGTTTGTTTATAATTGTCTTACCTTAGAAGACGTTGCAAAAGTACTACAGCAGTGTTAAGCCTTAATGAAAACAATGTTAAGTTAATGTTAAGTCTTTACTCTAAACAAAATAAGAAAGCATAAAAAGAAAGGGAAAGACTTTGAAAGTCTTTCCCTTAACCTTATTCAAAAGAAAATTTACACTTAGAATCTACATTGCAAACGCAAAGTAAAAGCATTATCATTCTTATTGCCTTGCGACAGAATACTATTATATGCTGTTTCATTGCTATTGAAAGCATACAAAGCAGTCAATCGCAAATAATTTGTAACATTCCACATTGCCCCAACAGCTAAAGTTTGATAGCATAAATCTGTTGGATTAGTTATTTGGTTACCTTTTAACTCTGTATTAGCATCAAGAAAAGAATACTGTACTAATAGAGCCAACGGAGTATGTTCAATGTAATGAGTAAGATATAAGTATCCAGCTGCAAACTTTCTTTTGTAATTAAATTTGTCTGTGTATGTATTTCCTGTTGGAGATGTGAAGTTATTAGACATTGATGGTTGCATTCCCCAAATGTATTCGGCTCTTAGATTTGTCTGTCCTAACAAAGAGAGGAAAAAATACTGAGCATCAAAACCAAAGTATTGACGAGCGTTCTTTGCATTAGCTTCTACCCTTTGAGCTTGCCATTCTTTGTTTTGAACACTATATAATATGGTGTCGCTATTATTTGTTGTGCCTTGGTAGAGTGAGGCACCAATACCAAACTGACTTGTTGCGAAATGGTGATTATATTTCAGATGAGTAACAAAATTTAATCTTCCATCATCATCTTTGGTATTGCCACTGCCACCCAAAAAACCAGCATCAATATTAACACCGTCTAATATAGTATTTGTCTTGCCCTTAAAAGTAAATACTCCACCAACATCTTTCTCTTCTGGGAAAAGTTTTTGAATTGCAAGACTCTTTTCTATACCCTCAAAATCAGGAGTAGAATATCCAACCTCGTCTCCAAAATACACAACAAACAAACCTGCCTTAAAACTAAAAGCATTAAGAAAAGGCTCTGTTATCTGTACATAAGCATTGCGTTGTTTGACTCCTGCGTCATTGACATCTATCTCAAAAAGTCCTGAAACCATCTTATCTGTATAGCCAATCTTTATTCTGCCACGTCTAACACCATAACGCAAAAAATTAGAATTCTCTCCGTCTCTAGCCTGCGAATAATTACCGTTATTTGCTCCTGTTTTCAGCTCTGCATACCTTTGTCCCACCTCTGTTTGAGCTTGAATATAGCCACTGACTTTTACTTTTTTCAGTGTTTTTATATCTAAAGTATTCTTATCTATCTGTTTTTGCAGAATATTTATTGTATCTTCTTGTGCCTGTAAAAAGCCACAAGGTAAAAACCCAAAAGCTACCAAAGCAATGGTTAGAATGTGTATTGTCTTTCTCATTAGTAATAAATTATTGTGTGTGTTTCAGAGTGCAAAGTTACAATTTCTTGTTGTCTTTACAGCAAAAGAGAGTCCTTTTATAATTACAATATAATATTGAAAAGGTAACCCGAAAGAATAATAAATAGAGTTATCACCCCGAAGAATATACCTATCAGGCGCCAAGTCATAACTTTCTTGAGCAATGTAGCCTCAGGCAAGGACAAACCCACAACAGCCATCATGAAAGCTATTGCCGTACCCATTGGAATACCTTTTGCAACAAACACCTCTATCAATGGTACTACTCCGGCTGCATTTGAGTAAAGCGGAACGCCAAATATAACAGCCAAAGGCACAGCAAAGAAATTGGCTTTTGAAACATAATTCTCAAAGAATCCCTCAGGAACATAGCCATGCATTGCTCCGCCGATTGCAATTCCTATAACCACATACAAAATCACTCCCTTGACAATACACCAACTGTCTTTGAGTATTGCAGGAAGACGATCCAAAAATTTAGTATTCTCTTTCTGCCAATGGTCTGACTCTGTCTCTGAAGAAGCTTGAATATTCTTTACCCATTGCGTAAGATATCGCTCCAGATTCATTTTACCCAGCACAAAGCCTCCAATAACTCCCAGCACAATACCCGAAAGGACATAGATAAGTGTTATCTTCACTCCGAAACTACCAAGAAACATTGCCACCGCAACTTCATTTACTAAAGGTGAAGTGATGAGAAAAGCAAATGTAACCCCAAGAGGTATGCCTCCCTTTACAAATCCAATGAACAAAGGCACTGAAGAGCAAGAGCAAAACGGTGTTATGGCTCCAAAAAATGAAGCCAACACATATTGCAAACCGTAAAGTTTGTGAGTAGAAAGGTAATTTTTCAATCTTTCTATTGGAAAATACGCATTGATAACGCCCATTATGGAACTGATAAGAAAGAGCAAGAGTAATATCTTTATGGTATCATAGACAAAAAAGTTCAAAGCTATGCCCAAACGACTTGCTTTTTCAAGCGAAAAAACACCATAGATTAGCCAATCTGCAAACCACTGTATCATATCGTTATTATATTTGTTATGTTGTTAAAAGAAAAATATCCAAAGATAATAAAGTCCTATTGCAATAAAGAGAATGCCTACAACAATCCTAATCCATTTTTCCACAATAGTCATTTTGTTGTAAAAAGAACCAATGGAAGCAATGCCAAAGGCTAAAATGAAAGCCACAATAATAACCGGCAGAGCTGTTGCAATGGAAAAAATTATTGGAAGCAAGTAACCCATATCTGAAACCACAGACATTGGAACTAACATACCAAAAAAGAAAACTCCACTTGTGGGACAAAACGCCAAAGCAAAGAGAATGCCCAATAAAAGAGCAGAAAGATAATTCTTTTTTTTCACTTTGTCTTCCCTAACGTTAAGTCCAAACTTTGGCAATGGGATATGTTTTCCCCAAAGCATAAAAGCACCTATCAAAAACATAATTGGAGCCAATATCATTTCGCCATAGCGAGCTACAACTTTCTCTATCTTGAATATACTCTCACCTTCTTTGAGCAGGGCAATGAGTATCCACGCCAAAACAGTATAGCTGATAACCCTTCCCAAAGTATAGAAGAGTCCATTGAACAAAACACGCCTCTTGCTTTGGATATCTTTGGATATAAAGCCTATTGCCGTTATGTTTGTCGCCAAAGGACAAGGACTTATAGCCGTAAGCAGTCCCAAAATCAAAGCACTCAAAAGAGGGAAATTTGTTGCGTCAAGTATTTGTTGCAAGGCATTCATTAGTCTCTTATTTTTCCAATAATGAATCTATTTTTTGTTTCATTCCTGCCTTGAAAGCCTGCTGCTGATCCTTAGCTGTGGAAAAAGCAAAGTCTGTCATATCCGTTACGCTCTCCTTTCCATTAGTGTATTTCAGTATTAGAAGAGAAGTAAAAGTAATTTGGTACTTATCAGCCACAGCTTCGCCTTCTTTGGTTGAGAAATCCACTGTGCGAAAATTTATATCGCCCTTCTGCAACTGGGTCTTGTAAGTAATTTGTAACAATTCCTTTGAATACTGCTCAATATGACGGCAAGTGATGCAACGATTTTTTCCATAAAAGCAAACCACATCAATACGGTTTGGCTTTTGACTCTGAGCAATGGCTGTCTTTTGCTTTTCAGAGACTGAATTATTTTTTTCATTCTTTGCACAAGAGACAAAAATAGCCAATAGAGCAAAGAGGAAAACTACTTTTTTCATTTTACTGCCTTGTTTAAGAGTTCAATTACTTGTTTCACATCAAGTTTTGCACCTGAAGAAACTACTTTTTCGTCAATTACCAATGCAGGAGTGTGCATAATGTTGTATGACATTATCTTTTCCAAATCTTGTTCTTCAATAACATTTGCCTGTATTTGCATTTGCTCCACTGCTTGCTTTACATTCTTGTAAAGAGCCTTACAATTTGCACAACCTGTGCCTAAAACTTTAATTTCCATTTTTGTTTTGTGTTTTATTTGTTTGGTTATTACTTGCAACAGCACTGTTTTTTCTCTTCAATGTCGGAGAAAAAAGCACAAAAAAGCTCTTTTGCCTTGAGCCATTCTTCTTTATTTATACAATATTTGACCTTTGGAGGCTCTATTTCACCCTGAATTAAACCCGAATTTTTCAATTCTTTCAAGTGTTGTGAAACCGTAGCCTTGGCAATAGGCAATTCATCGTTTATTGTCCCAAAATAACATTGCTCTCTTTCAGCAAGGAAATTCAATATCTCCACTCTTGTGGGGTGAGCCATTGCCTTAGCATAACGAGCCAGTATTTCAAAGTCTTCTTTCTGCATTTTCTTTTTCATTATCAAATAATATGTTTGTTGTTTGCAAAACTACGAACATTATTTCAAACAAAGAGCAATTTTTTATGAAAAAATATAGCTCGCTTACACTAAGGGGCTGTTTAGCAATTAGTTTTTAGCAAATTCATTTTGTGATTTATTCCCATTTTTCAGCAATCAAAAATGCAAAATCTTTGTTTTAGCAGAGCAAAACAGTGTTTCAAAAATCCAAAATAAGACTTTAGCAAACGCAATGACTGATTTAGCAACGACAACATGGCATGTTGTGGCTCTAAAACAGTCATTGCAAAAATTAAAACAAAGAAACAATCGCTCAACATGCCATCTTGTTTTTGCTCAAACAAAGATATAGCATTTCAAAGTCTAGAAATGATTTTCTAAAACAGTGTTTTGTTCTGCTAAAACAAAGCATCAATAAACAAAATGAAACTAAAACAAGATTTTTCCCCTCTTAGCTCTTTTTCAAAGTAAAGCCAAAGGTTGTCCCTTCACCAACAGATGAGCGCACATTTATGGTTTGATTGTGCGCTTCAATGATATGTTTTACTATTGCAAGCCCCAAGCCAGTGCCTCCAAGCTGTCGAGAGCGCGCCTTATCAGTGCGATAAAAGCGTTCAAAGACTCTCGGAATGTCTTTCTCAGATATGCCTATGCCATCATCGGCTACTTCAACCAAATATTGATTATCCATATCAAAGACTTTTATTCGGACTTCTTTTCCTTTGCCAGAGCTGTACTTTATGGCATTTTCAACAAGATTTACAATCACCTGACGTATTCTTTCCCTGTCAGCAGAAACAAAAATTTGCTCTTGATTATCAAAAACACACTTTATACCCAAATCTTCAGCTCTTAACTCCAATGACTCAAGCACCTCGGCAATCAAAGAAGTCAAATCAAAAGAAGAAATGTTTAAGGCAACTTCATTAAGCTCTAATTGTGTTATGGTATCCAAGTCATTCACAATAGCAATCAAGCGGTCTATGGATTTATCTGCTCTCAAAAGATATTTTTTTCTCAATTCTTCCTCCTCCATTGCCCCGTCTAAAAGAGTAGAAACATAACCTTGTATATTGAAAATAGGAGTTTTGAGCTCATGAGCCACATTTCCAATGTACTCTTTGCGGTATTGTTCAAGGGCAACCATCTTATCAAATTGTGAATTTTGCTCTTTTATCCACTGTTCCACCTCACCAGATACCTCATTCATACTCATCATTGAGTGTTTTATCTTTTGCTTTAAGTCTTGCTTTGAAATCTTGTAATTATATATATTGTTGTATATGATTTTCACCTTGTCATAAATCTCTTTCCTTAACCAATAACGAATGATAACATAAACCAAAACCACAAAGGCAACAATCACCGCAATAAAGAACAAAGCTCTACCAGAGCAATAAGAATTAATTATCCATAATCCTAAAAGAAACAATATGGTAATGAAGAATGTGAGCAGAATTACCAAATGACGTGTTTTCATTTTTGTTATTCCTCCTCGTACTTATAACCTACACCTTTATAGGTCTTGATTTTGTCTATTTGTAAGTGATCTCTGAGATTACGAATGTGAACATCAATAGTTCTTTCCCCCACAATAACGCCGTCTTCCCAAACCTTGGAATAAATTTCATCACGAGTAAAGACTTTATTTGGGTTTGAAGCCAACAACACAAGCAATTGAAATTCCTTTCTTGGCAAACGCATCTCTCCTTCTTTTGTCATAACTGTGTAACGAGCAAGATCTATAACTATATCATTAAGTCTTATTACATCATTTCCCTCTTTTTGCACAGAGCCTCTGCGCAAAATGGCTTTCAAACGAGACACAAGCACTTTGGGGTTAATAGGTTTGCAAACATAATCATCAGCTCCTGCCTCAAAACCCGCAATCTGTGAATAGTCCTCACCTCTTGCGGTGAGAAAAACTATCATTGTGTCATTTAATTCTTTGATTTGTCTGAGGCGTGTGCAAGTTTCCACCCCGTCCATCTGAGGCATCATAACGTCAAGCAAAATAAGCTTTGGCAAAATTTGCTTTGCAACTTCTATAGCTTGCAAACCATTTGTGGCAGTGTAAACCTCAAAGCCTTCTTTCTTTAAGGCAAAAGACAGAAACTCCAAAATATCTTCTTCGTCATCAACAAGTAGTATTTTATTTCTCTCTTCCATAAAAATATTATAAATCTTGGCTGTTAGTTTATTCTTTCTATATCGGCTCCTAAAGCTCTTAGACGCTCATCTATTCTCTGATAACCACGGTCAATCTGCTCAATGTTATCTATGATTGAAGTACCCTGAGCTGAAAGAGCTGCAATAAGCAAAGCAACACCCGCTCTAATATCTGGAGAAGACATTCTAACACCACGCAAACGGTATTTTCTTTCTGCACCTATTACACATGCACGGTGAGGATCGCAAAGTATTATCTGCGCTCCCATATCTATGAGTTTATCCACAAAGAACAAACGACTCTCAAACATCTTTTGATGAATTAAAACAGAGCCTTTGGCTTGTGTTGCCACAACCAAAGCTATAGAAATCAAGTCTGGAGTAAAGCCTGGCCAAGGTGCATCGGCTATTGTCATGATTGAGCCGTCCATAAACCTTTCCACCTCGTATATCTCTTGAGCAGGAATATGTATTCTATCCTCTGAGAGTTCCATTTTTATCCCTAGACGAGAGAAAACCTTTGGTATGAGTCCTAATTGTTGAAGATTTATGTCTTTAATAGTTATATCACTTTGTGTCATTGCTGCAAGCCCAATAAAAGAACCTACTTCAATCATATCAGGCAAAAGACGGTGATGTGTACCTTTAAGAGTTTTCACTCCCTCTATTGTCAATAGATTACTACCTACCCCACTTATCTTAGCACCCATTTGGTTGAGCATGTTGCAAAGCTGATACAAATAAGGCTCACAGGCAGCATTGAATATTATTGTAGTACCCTGAGCCATAACAGCTGCCATAACAATGTTGGCTGTGCCAGTAACAGAAGCCTCATCAAGCAACATATATGTTCCTTTAAGTTCTTTGGCTATGATTGAGTAAGCTGAAAGCTTTTCATCAAAATGAACGTCAGCTCCCAAGGCAGTAAAGCCTTCGTAGTGTGTGTCAAGGCGTCTTCTTCCTATCTTATCACCTCCCGGAATTGGGTTTATAGCTTTATGAAAACGAGCAAGCATCGGACCAATAAGCATTATACTTCCTCTTAAGCCTCCTGCCAAAGTCGCATACTCTTTTGTCTTTGTTTTTTCTATATCTATTTGGTCAGCTTTAAAAGAATAAGAACCTTCTGCAAGCTTTTTCACTCTAACGCCTAAAAAAACTAAAAGCTCAATCAAACGATTAACATCTCTAATATTTGGAATGTTGTCAATGATACATTCTTCATTTGTAAGTAAAACAGCACAAATCACTTGCAGGGCTTCATTCTTTGCTCCTTGTGCTGAGATTTCTCCGCTCAAACGACCACCTCCATTTATTTTAAAACTACTCATAATACTTGGGTTTTATAAACAGAATTGATTAAAAGCGTTTCTTTGCCTGATTTGTTTTTTTTGTTTTTGTTGCTGGACGATTTTTGATTACTTTGTGAGTCTTTCCAGCATTAAGAATATTCTTTGTTGTATTTAGTTTAAAGTCTTCGCTCAGATGTAGTTGTCCTTTGCTGAGTTGTTCAAAGTGTTGAAGTATCAACTCATCATCTACACTATCTCTATTCCATTGTAGATAAGATTTTTTGAGCTGTTGAGCTATCAAAGCTATAAGAGTTTCTTTCTCTTGAGAATCTTCCATTGATATAACTTTGTCTATCATTTTTTCAATCACACAACCATAAGGTCCAAACTTTATGTTATTATAATGGCATTTCAATGCCTGTGGAGCAGAAAGCCTTTCTTGCTTATCTGGCATTGGATATGGAGAATCTACATCTAATTTATAGTCTGATATAATGTATAAGTGATCCCACAACTTATGCTTAAAATCTACCATATTCTTAGCATCTGGATTCACATTGTACATTGCTGTGATTATAAGATTAACATAGGCTGTTCTTCTTTCTCTATCTTCTATTGTGAGAGCATAATCAACCATTCTCTGTACATTTCTGCCATACTCTGGTATAATAAGTTTCTCTCTTTTTGTATTGTATTCCATTTTCATTATTTTATTGTGTGCAAAGGTAGCAATTATTTTGATTATTCCTGCTTTTTGAGTTTAGCAAAACGCAAAACCAATTTTTTTTCACCTGCATTATCAAAAACAACCAAAGCCTTGGTATCATCTCCCTTGCCTTCTAATTCTTTAATTACTCCAGAGCCGAATTTATCATGAAAAACTCTCATTCCAAGAGCAAAAGAACCTAAATCCTTAACTGGTGTACCTCCTATTGGATTAGGTAATGAAGAGTTTAACTTTGTCAAATGTGGCTTTGGTTTAAAAGTTTCTTCTTGCTTATATGGTTTAATTGAATCTTGCTTAGCAATAGCTCCATTTAGATATTGAGAATCTATTTCATCAATAAAGCGTGAAGGATCATTGAAATTCATTTGTCCATTTCTGTAACGAGCTTGTGCGCAAGTGAGAAATAATTCTTTCTCTGCTCTTGTCATTGCAACATAAAGCAAACGCCTTTCCTCTTCCAAGTCATCACGAGAACCAAGGCTCAAAACAGATGGAAAGAGATTTTCTTCCATTCCTGCCACAAACACATAAGGAAACTCCAATCCTTTGGCAGCATGTATTGTCATCAAAGACACTGTATCCTCGTTACCCTCTTCTTGTCTGTCTGTCTCACTCATTAAAGAGACTTGTTGCAAAAACACATCAAGGGTTTTATTCTTTAAACTAATTTCCTCTCCAGTCAATTCATCAAGTATAGCATCTTCTTCACTATCCACAAAAGCTTGCAAGGCATTCATTAGTTCTTCTATGTTCTCTATTTTATTATCAGAGCCAGGATCTTCATCTTCTTTCCAAAACTTTATAATATGTGAGCCAGCAAGTATTTGCGAACCCAAAGTAAAAGCATCTTCTTGTTGCAAATTCAAACTAAAGGTCTTTATCATTGTAACAAAATCCTCTATTTTGTTAGCGCAACGCAAATCAGAAGACATTTCCTTAGCTCTTTGCGCTGAAGCAAAAAGAGAAATATTATTTTCTGAAGCAAAAATTCTTAACTTACCAATACTTGTTTCACCAATTCCTCTTGCAGGAAAATTTATCACCCTAATAAAGGCTTCATCGTCATAATTATTTACAACCAAACGAAAGTAAGCCAATAAGTCTTTTATCTCCTTACGATCATAGAAAGATAATCCACTAAATATTCTGTATGGTATATTTTGGAAACGCAAGCTCTCCTCTATGGCTCTGGATTGTTGATTTGTTCTATATAATATTGCAAAGTCTGAATGCTTAACTCCCTGATAAGATATTCGTTTTAAAATCTGACCACTTATATATGAAGCCTCTTCCTTGTCTGAAGAAAGTTCTTGATAAGTTATTTTGTCTCCTTGAACATTAGAAGTCCAAACATTTTTCTTGATTTTGCCAACATTCTTTTCTATCAATGAATTTGCTGCATTGACTATATTCTGTGTTGAGCGATAGTTTTGTTCTAGTTTAAAGACCTTTGCATCTTTATAGTCTCTCTGGAAATTGAGTATATTTTGAATATTAGCTCCACGAAAAGCATATATACTCTGTGAATCATCTCCCACAACACATATGTTCTTAAATCGAGCTGAAAGTTTCTTTATAATATAGTATTGAGAGTAATTTGTATCTTGATACTCATCAACCAAAACATATTGAAACTTCTCTTGATACTTAAGTAACAAATCTGGATTATCCCTCAATAGAACATTCATATTAAATAACAAGTCATCAAAATCCATAGCCATTGCCCTGCGAAGTCGAAGATTGTATTCTATATATATATCTGAAAGATATTTTTTGCCACAACTTTCATCTTCTTGCATCAGTTGCACGTTTTGTTTATAAGCAACTGGTGAGATAAGATTATTCTTGGCTGCAGAGATACGATTTTGAACAAAAGACTTATTATAAATTTTGTCGTCAAGAGAGAAGTCTTTTATTATAGCTTTCAATAAGTTTTTTGAATCATTGGTATCATAAATTGTGAAGTTTGACAAATAACCTAACCTTTGAGCCTCTATTCTTATGACTTTTGAAAACACTGAGTGAAATGTTCCCATCCAAATCTGCATAGCACTTGGTCCCACAAGATTTGTTATTCGCTCTTTCATTTCTTGAGCAGCCTTATTAGTGAAAGTTAAAGCCAAAATATTAAATGGACTAACTCCTTTTTCTATTAAGTAAGCTATTTTGTATGTAAGTGTTCTTGTCTTTCCTGAGCCTGCTCCTGCTATGATTAGCATTGCTCCTTCAGTTTGCTCCACAGCTCCTTTCTGAGCCTCATTGAGTCCGTCTAACAACATAAGTACCTATTTTTTAAAGAAATTGCTACAATTCTCTCTATTTTTGAGTAGCCAAAGATAATAATAATTTCCAACAACAATGTGTTTTTATTTTAGACCAAAAGCAAAAGATTAAGGGTTTGTTATTTTGTTGCAAGATAATTTTTATTGAAAGTAATACTGACAAATCTATATACAAGATGAAAAAAAACAACAAAAAATTCTTTTGTATCTGTTTTATTTGTACTTTTGTGAATTCAAAACGCAAAAAAATTTATACATAATCAAATAATAGATTTATGAAAAACAGAAACTTACTATTAGGATTTGTGTTTGTCGCTCTTTCTTTTCTTTCATTAGGAAGGGTCTATGGACAAGGAAGTGAGAACACATGGATTTCATTAGGACCTGATAACGTCAGTGGTCGTTCAAGAGCTTTGATTTTTGACCGCTACAATAGTCAAGTCATGTATGCCGGCGGAGTTGCTGGTGGATTGTATGTTAGTGTCAATGATGGTAAAAACTGGCAACCAATCACTTCTGGTGATGAGTTAAGTAATGTAACTGCTATTGCTCAAGATGCAAATGGTGTTATTTACGTTGGTACTGGTGAAGCTTTTTATGGCACCAACAACACAGGAAAATTAAACAGCCAAAATGGTTTACTTGGAAAGGGTGTTTATAAATTAACTCCTAATGAAAAGGTAATACCTTCAAGCATCACAACAGACAGTGCAAAATTTGTTTGGATTAAAAATAATTTGACTTATGATTTGTGCACAGGTACTCAGCCTGAGCCAAACAACATTAGTGATGCAAAGGCTTATGTAAACAAAATAGCTGTAAACACTACAAATAACACAGTTTATGTTGGATTACAAGGAGGTGGATTAAATATCCTAACAGATAATGGTTACACTGCTGTTGCTAACATTCCTTCAACATCTGCTGTATTTGATATTGCTGTTTCTTCAAATGGCAAAACTGCAGTGTTCTACAAGGAAAGCTTTTTCAGTGGCAATTCTTTAGCTTCTTCTTCTGCAACTGTTGCTGTAATTGATAGCTCATCAAATGTATATACTGTATTTACTTTAGATACATTAGCTAAATCTCATTTGTATCAAGATAGCACATTCTTAGGAAACTGGCTTGGAAGATTGGCTTGGGGAAAAACAAATCCTGAACAATTATTCTTCTATTCAATGTTTATGTTTGGTAACCAAGAATCAGGAACTGTTCTTTTGAGAACAAATTCCACATCAAATGTTTATTGGATAGAAACAACACCTGCTTCTTTCTCTAATAACTCAAGCACAAATATGGCTTTAGCTATCAATGACAATAGCACTACTCCTTATGTTTATCTTGGAGGATACAATGCATATAGAGGATACAATGCTAATGACGCAGATATTTATGTTTGGTCTGCAATAACAGATAATACTGCTTCAAGAGCATCTTACGAGTTTGTAAGTTCTGGTATTAACGAAATACTTTTAAAGCCAAACCCAACAACAACATATGATTCAAATTTCATAGCTGTTGCAACAGATGCTGGTATTTACACTTATAATTATAATGCAACACTTGATTCTTATGTTTGGTCTTTAGCCCTTAAAGATATGAACACAACACAATTCTATAGTGTAGCTGTTGCAGCTGACGGTAGTGTTGTTGGAGGAACTGTTAATAATGGTAGTGTATATATAGCAAAACATGGAGATTTTGGAAACAACAAATATGGTGATATTCTTTGGACACTAAATTCTTCTGGATACACTCCTAATGGTTATCAATACACAACTTCAGGTGGAAACGTAGCCATCTCTCAATTTCAACGTACATTGCCTTCAATTAGAAAATCTCTAATTCTTTCAAGACCTTACTGCGAAATTGCTCGTACTTATAGTAATGATGGAGATTTTACAACAATAGATGACGTTACATGGACTTATGGTAATGTTGAAAACTCTGGAAAGTTATTCCCTTCAGGATTAAATGAAAACTCTGCTAAGATAAACTATGAACCAGAGGTAACCCCAATGCTTTTATGGGAATCTACAAACTCTACATTGCCTGATTCTATATCTTTCTCAATAACAGCAAACACAGCTTTCCACCGCAATGGTCAAACTATCACTTACAGTGATGACTCAACAACTGCTAATTATTGGAGAGCAGGTTCTTTAGTTTTGGCTGGAGATTCTACATTAGTAAAAAGTGCTAATTTCAACTATCCTTTCTTCTATGTATTCCCTACAAAAGACACTTTATCTATTGGCAAAACAATCAAGACTATTAACCCTATTCAATCAAGATTAATCTTCAGCAACTGGCAAGGACTTTATATGTGTGTAAACATTAACAACTACAATGCTACTTCAGAAGATGCTTCTTCTCCTAAGACATCTATGGTTAAATTTTTTGACTTAAAAACTATTGCCAATGTACCTCAAGAATATGTACATTGTATTGCTATCACAAAAGACGGAAAGACTCTTTTTGTAACAACAGATAATTCTGCTGCAGATTCTTCTAAACTTTATCGTTTTGACCTTTCTACAACAGATTTTGCAAACTCTGTAGATTTTGCTTTAGCAAATCAAAGTGTTGTTTTTCCACGTCAAATAACATCAATCAATGTTGACCCTAACAATGGCAACAATTTATTGCTTACTTTCGGAGGTTATGCAGGTGTTCAATCAAATATGCTTGTTTCTGCAAACGCTTTAAATACTGATTTCACTCAAACAACATTCCATTCATTAACTAACAAAGATAATGAGACTAATGCAACAATCCTTACAGCAGCAGAGCCTGTTTATTGTGGAGTGATTGAAAGTATGAACCATACTGATGGTAGTGTTGTTTATATTGGAACACAATCAGGCGTTTATCGTACAGATGCTATGACTTATGGTAGCAATGCTACAATCTCTTGGACTAAGATGGGTGGATTAACTAATGTACCTGTTACACAATTAACTCAACAAGTAAAGAGATTACCTGCAATAGAGATGTTCTCTCATTCTGGACAACTTTCAGAACAAAACACTTTTGAAAGAACACAATACCCTGGAGCTATTTATGCTGCAACTTATGGCAAAGGATTATTTGTTTGCTTAAATGACACTATTAGTGAAAACAACATAACAATCTCTTTAAGAGACAATGTTTATTCTGAAGCTTCAAATGTTCTTAGACTTTACCCTAACCCAGCAAATCAAAACACAACACTTGAATATGGTTTAACAGAACCTTCAAATGTAATGTTACAAGTTTATGATATGAATGGACGCATGGTTTCTTCTATGGACAATGGACGTCAAAGTGCAGGCATACATTCTGTAAAGATGAATGTTCAAAATCTTAAGAGAGGTGTTTATATGATTAGAGTAATTTCTGCTTCTAATGTTCAAACAGCAAAAATGATTGTTCGCTAACAAAGCAGATTAAATCATAAATTCAAAAGAGGCTCTGGTTTCAGAGCCTCTTTTTTTTGTCCCAAATAATAATCAAAAGCCAAAATAAAACGAAGAAATAATTTACTGAAACAGTCATTTAATTTTTTAAAACAGTCATTCAGCAGACGGAAACAGTCATTGGGAAAACACAATCAGTCATTGGGAATTTTAAAACAGTCATTGGGAAAAAATCTACCAATATTAACTCAATAAATATGATTACTATGACCCACGAAAAGCTCAGCGAATGAAACAAACTCTTCTTTGTGCTGTTAAGGGTAAAAAATAGCCCCACAAGAAGAATCTTGCGGGGCTAAGAGTTATTTATCAATGAATAGAAAAGTCTATTGAACTGTTGTTACCATACTACTATTTATTGTAAAAGTCTTTGATGAACCTCCTGAGTATGTAGCATCTGTTGAATAATTATGGAATGAGCTACCACCACTTATTGCGCCGCCATACTTCAATGTATAAGTGCCTGTTGACAGTAAAGGTGAAGAGTAGAACATTACCATTGAATTTGAACCTCCACCACCAGGGTTGCCACCGCCTCCCGGTTCTTTAGCTCCAGGAGTTGTGCCACCACCTGTTTGTGTTGTTGTGTATGTAGGAAGAGTGTAAGTAAATAATGTGTCATTAGCACTATTGATTATACAAATTGCGCTGCCCGGTGTGGCTCCACTATACTTCACAACATGTTGTGTTGTTACAGATGTTGTAGGTGCAGAACCATCTCCTCCAGTTCCAATAAGAATACCTCCTGTAATTTTAAATGTGTTTTGGTCACAGTCAAATCCACCCTCTGGTGCAGAAGCTCCTGATGCTATTGTAAAGCCTCCACTGATTTCCAACGAGCCATTAGAGTCTATTCCATCATTACCTGAGGCATGTGCATAAGTCTTACCTCCACTAATTGAGATATGATTTGCAGCATTGATTGCATCATCAACAGTATTTATTTGGGTTAGTCCTCCACATATAAATAGAGTATCTTTGCTTTCAAGTCCCTCACCTCCGTCTTGCTGACCAGTCAGGATAAGAGTTCCTGAATAAAGATATACATTACCGTCACATTTGATAACTTTAGGATTTGCATAGTCTGCATTTTCACCACTGCCAGAGACATAAAATTTAGCTCCTGTTGTTGTCACTGTCAAGTTTAGCAAAGAATCTGCCTGTCCCTGTGCTCCAATCACAAGAATACTATCTGCTGATATACCCTTGCCCGCTTTACCATTTGAAGTAGCTGTGATTGTGCCTGCAACCAAATAAATGCCATAGTCTGCCTTTATACAAGCAGAACCATAAGAGTCGAGTGTTCCCTCTTCATTTGTGATTGTATCTCCATTGCCATTAGTTGTTAGGTTCAATGTTCCACCATAAACATAAACACTGCTGTCTGCAGAAATGCATCTGCCACCGTTATTTGTGGATGTATTTATTGCTGTAATTGTTCCTCCAGTATGTATATGTTGTAGTCAGAACTTATGCCAGTGCAATATTTTGCGTCCCAGCCACTACCTAAAGCCTCTCTAACCATTGCGCCTGAAGATGTTACTGTTGTAGCACCACCAGTAAAGGCCACTTTTGCAGCACCTTTTATACCTTTTGATTGAGCTCCTGCAACACTAACGACAATAGTACCTCCATTTACAAAAACGCTGTCATCAGTTTTTATACCCTTGACATCATCTGCAGTAGAGATAACATTTATTGTTCCGTCATTTATAGTGATTGCTGAACTACCAGCATCTATTCCATCACCATCTGTTGCATTTACTTTCAATGAACCTCCATTCATGGTAAATCCCTCTGAATGTACTCCATCACTTGCTGCTCCTGCAATAGTAACATTGCCGGCAGTCATTGTTATAGCTTTTGAACAAGAAAGTCCATGTTTTGCATATCCCTGCAATGTCAATGCACCAGAGCCCATAATTGTTAGCTTTCCGGCACAATGCAATGGAGCCTTAGCCGAAGAAGAATCCCCATCATATAGATAGTTTGTTGTTCCTATAGCAAGATTTAGCTTAGTCTTAACATTTGAAGCAATAGTTATTGCTGCACCCTTAGGATTTGTCAGATTAATACCTCCCAATGTTACTTTTACTGGCTGAGCAGAACTAATGCTAACACTACCCTGTGAACTATTGCCTGAAATAAAATACTCTATATCCTCCAAAGAAGAAGATGATACCACACTAACCACATTAGAAGAATCTGAAACCAAAACGCTATCTGTAAAAGGATTGATAATTGTACAATTTGAAGAATCAAAAGTAATATAAACTGTATTAGAAGAAGCCATGGTTGAGTCTGTTGAGAAGGTAATACTATCTATTGCAGAAATAGGAAAAGCATTATCTTCCGAACTATTGTCATTGATAAGCACTGTATTATTAGGAAATGTCAAACTATCCACATTAGAGATTGAATTAGTATATATGACATTACCTGAATGATGAAAGAGCACTTTTTCACTTTGAGCAAACATTGTTGCTGACAACAATAATGTTATTGCTATTAAGCTTATCTTTTTCATTGCTTGATAAGTTTAAAGGATTTATTACTTGCTCTTACTACATAAAAGCCTTTTTGCAAGCAAGAAACATCTATGCTTTCATCGCTTGCACATTCTTTGCTTAACACAAGTCTGCCTTCCATTGAATATATACTCACTAGTGTTGAAGAGTTTAGATTTTTTAGTCTAATAACGTTATTTGCTGGATTTGGATACAGCGCAATGTTTTGCGTGCTTGCTATATTCAAATCCTCAACAGAAGAATTTTGAGCAAAATAAATCTTCTGTATTTCATTTAGTGGAACAGACACTTGTGTTGTTCCATCATAAATAATTAAATTAGTTGAAGCAAAATACAACTTTCCATTATCAGAAAGTGAATAAGTTTGCGTCGAACCCAAAATAGATTGCACCACAATGGTGGTTTGGCTCTTGACCTGAATTGCGACCAGAAGTGCAATGGTTGAAAATAAAATTACAATCTTGTTTCTCATAATTAGAATGTATTAGGGTTAAAAATAGTGATTACTCTTTTAGTATAAGACAAAGAAAAGTGCTCAAAGTTTAAACAAAATCAATGTTCTGCACAAGTGTAAAAAAATAATTACAAGGTTTTTTGCACATGTATAAAAAACAATTTGTATATTTGCACCCTAATCAATAATCTCACTGTAAATATGAGAAAATTCTCTAACCAAAGAAATGTATCAGTAATTTTGCTATGTATAATTGCATTAGCAATAGTTCTTTATGGTATAGCATACAAACATTTCTATTATCCTTATGGAATATCTGCGGGATTATTATTCATTGCAGGGCTCATTATGTTTACATATAAGTACTTAGAGACTGCTCTTGTAAGCGGAGTAATGCTATTTGCTTATGCTTTTATACCATTTTTCTTTGCTGACACACCTTGGATTCCGGATATCTTTGACAATGAATATTTGAAATTCTTGATAGTAATTGATTCTATTCTTGTTTTTGAAGGTATAGCTCTAATTGTTTATTCTTTGGTAAGAATGGAAAAAAGGCAAAAACTTCGTCCTAAAAAAACATCTTCTGTGCAATCAGAAATGACTGATGAAGTCAGAAAAACTATGCAATCTTACAATAGCAAAACGACTACAAATAATATAAAACCTTACTAAGCCTTAAACTTATATTTGTTAATCAATTCAAACATTTTGTCTGTATCAATTGGCTTTGATATATAATTGTTGCAACCTGCAGCAATTGCTTTTTGTTTATCTGAATCATAAGCATAGGCTGTTGCAGCAATGATTGGTACCTCTGTGTCAAACTCTCTTATCTCTTTTGTGGCTGTAAGTCCGTCCATTTGTGGCATTTTTACATCCATGAAAATAAGATCCGGATAAAGCTTGCGGCATTCTTCTATAGCTTCTATTCCATTTTTAGCCCTTGCTAAAGAATACTTCTTTCCCAAAACTGACTTCATAAACAGATAATTACTTTCATCATCTTCTGCCACAAGTATCAAAGCTCTTTGTCTATCTTTTCTAAAAGAGTCTTTTTCCTGCTTATAATCATTTTTTTTATTGGCAGTATCTTTGCTTGTATTTGTGTCACTGTTTGGCAACTGCAAGCTGATATCTTCTTTATCTTTATCATTTTCTCCTTCTTTCCTAATATTTTCCAGATTAATCCATGCCCAAAATGTAGAACCTTCTCCCTCTTTGCTATCAACACCAATTTTACCACTTGTGCTTTCTATAAGATTTTTGCATATTGATAGTCCCAATCCTGTACCTTGTGAGTAAGAATTAACTTTCTCAAAACGCTCAAAAATTCTCTGACAATTTTCTTCTGATATACCTATACCTGTGTCTTGAACATAGACTTTAAGTCCTCCATTCTCTATCTTATACCCTAACTTAATAAATCCTTTCTCTGTGAATTTAATCGCATTAGTAATAAAATTTGTTATCACTTGAGTCAAACGATCTTGGTCTAAATACACCCTATATGACTCATATTGCTTTTCATATTGTAATTGGACACCCTTCCTCATCTTTGGCAAGAAATTAGTATAAAGGTCATCAAAATAAGGTGAAATATCAAACTCTGTGCGATCCATTTTCATTGAACCTGCTTCCATCTTTGAAAGGTCAAGCACATCATTAACAAGTTTTAAAAGTAACTCATTATTCATGTGAATTATTTTATTGTATTCAGCTTGTTCCTCAGGGTCTGTTGTGGCTGTAAGTAAATCAGAAAATCCAACAATAGAATTTAATGGAGTACGTATTTCGTGACTCATATTTGCCAAGAATGAACTCTTGAGTTTATTTGCAATTTCTGCTTTTTCTTTCAACTCAACCATTCTCTGCATCATAACATTCCATTCAGTATTATCACGTGTCAAGCCAATATAACGCGTAACCTTGCCATTCTTATCCTTTTCATAAGGGAAAGCATTGGTTACCAATGAACGATATTCATTATATTGCGAAATAAATAATCTGTACTCTGAAACAACATTAGAATCCTCTCCATTACGCATTATTGTCAAAGCTCTCAAAAGTTCTTCCTTATCTTCTGGATGTATAACTTTGATAATTTTTTCATCTGGTATATAAGTATTACCATAACAAGGGTTGCCATAATAATATATAGTGTCGTCAGCCACATTATAATACCATTGTTGCATATTGGAACCATCTAACAATATATCAGTTCTAACCTTGTATTCTTTCAACTGATTATCCAGCAACTGACGTTCTGTAACATTTCTATATGTTCCAATCAATCGTTTTGTGTCATCATATTTATATTGATCAACAATAACATAGTATTCTATATAAATATTTTCATTGGTATCAGGATTACGCATCTGCAAAATCATTTTATCTAACCTTTGCGTTCCACTTAAAAGGTTATTGATATGCATCTTTAAATTTTGAGCATCATCTGGATTTAAGAGCGAATAAATATAATCTATATTATAATTCTGTATATGATTATCATCTCTGACAACTGTCAATTCCATTTTCTCATCTAAGAACCATAATGTCAATTCTCCAGCCTTTAAGGCCAATGACATTTCTTTATTACTTTGACGCAAGTATTTTGTTGTTCTATTGATACGATAACGCAACAGCAATATAAAGATAAATGATATTAACAACAGACCACCAACAGTGTAAAGAATATAGTATCCTAACTCTGAAAGTTGAAATTTAGCTATTGAAAGTCCAAACCATTTATCATATATTTTGTCATAAGTACCGTTGAGTTTCAAATTATGCAAAGCAATATTTAGCATATAAACAAGTTCATCGTTTCCCTTAGGTATTGCTAAAGAAATAGCAAATGCAGGAGTTTTTTCTATATAAGAAAGAGCTAAACTGCTATATTTATACTTATTTATATAGTAAATCGCCACCATATCATAAGACACCATTGCTGAGGCCATGCCATTAAGCACCATATCTATCGCTTGTTTTTCATTCTTTGCGACAATAATGTCTCTACCTTCTATAAAGCCATTTGCAATAAGATACTGATATGGTCTCATTCGCTCAACAACAACTATTTTTTTACCTCTTAATTGTTCAAGTGTCTTATACTTTTCTGCTCTTTGAGAAATAATATTGTAACGCAGAGTATCATAAGCTAATCCAAAATCCATTATTTTGGCACGATCATGATTCAATATCATACCAATAGCTATATCTAATGAATCTTTTGTTAAGCCTTTATATACATCTTTGAAATTTATTAGCTTCAAATCATATTTTAGTCCCAATTCTTTCATCATAGCCCTAAACAATTCCACATCAAACCCATCAGGCTCTCCTTGAGAATTCAAGAATTCAAAAGGTGGAAAATTTTTATCTCCACGAACAACATAGACCTTGTCACTATTGCTATAAACAGCAAGGCTATCTGATTCAGCTCGAGTATTTGTAGTTATCAAGAGACTAACAAATGCAACTAATAATATGTATATCTTTTTTTGTTTCAAAATAATTTGTGATATAACTTTGTCAATATACGTTTTTATCTATGCAAAGGTTGCTATTATTTTATTCTTGCAATTACTTTTTCATCGCTCAACTCTCTCAGAGCATCTTTACCTATTTTAATTGCTGTCTTATCTTGTGATAAAGATAATTCTTTTGCCACCCTCACAGAATAAGGATATAGATTTTTGTTTCTTTTTCCTATTTGTCTCAAAGCCCAATTCACTGCTTTCCAAACAAAGTTACGCTCATCAAACGAATACTCTTTTATCAATGGTAAATAATTCAATAACTCAGTATCTGCCATTTTCTTATTGCCAACAGCCAAGCCTGCAATTAGAGAAAAAGCAGTTCGGCGCACAAATTCCTCATCTGATTTTACATACTCAAATATCTTTTCATTATAAAATGGTAAATGACGAAACAAATTAAAACAAGCTTGATCGGTTATATCCCAACTATCAAAATCCTTGGTCATAAAGTCCATTTGCTCAGCAGAAAAATCATTTTTATCCGCTATCATTGTTGCTAAAATACGCGCCTCGTGATACTGTTCATTCCAAATACCCATGGCCAATGGAGTATTCTTGTCTATATGTTTTGCCAAAGATCTCAACTCAACAACAGTAACTCCAATAACTTTACCTTTAATTCCAAAGCGTTGCATTCCTTGTATTCTTTCTGCTTTTGAAAGAGCAAATATGGGCGGGGAAATGAAAAGTCCAAAAGAGTGATATATTTTTGCCGATAATTTTTGCCGACTTTTCCTTTATATACAAAGCGATTGAGGGGTGTTGGAGTGGGTGGAGAACGAATAAAACCAAAAATCCAAAAAGTTGAATTTACTTGAATTTTGGTTGAATTTCTGACCTCGGAGGAAGACACAAAGATGACCCAAGGTTTAATCGGAGTTTAATAGGCGTTTAATTTGCGTTTGAAAAGCAGTTAAACGCCTTTATTTTGCCCTGTTTGCAACG
>JGI20225J20221_1000703_pt1 | contig 49257 bp, 34 predicted proteins | sample BioMet4_FD_20221 | JGI IMG/M metagenome (IMG submission 20221) | reverse complement strand
CGCACATACACTTTATATTTAATATATGCAGATAAAGAAACCGGAATTAGAGTCTAATTTAATAGAAGGATTATTGCTAAATTCATATATAAATCATACATTCGCCATTGTTTCGTGCGGAAAATGTGTAATATCTCACACTTTCCGCACATAAAATGTGAATCACATAAAATCCGTAGAGATATTATTGACAGTTTAAAATAATGTTACAACGAGCAATAGAAATAGCAAATAAAGCCCATGAAGGGCAAGTTGACAAGGCGGGACAACCATATATTGAACATCCCTTACGCGTGATGGATATGGGAACCACTGATGAAGAAAAAATTGTGGGTGTATTGCATGATGTAATAGAAGATAGCGATTGGACCACCGAAAAACTATTGGAAGAAGGTTTTTCTATAGAGGTAATCGAAGCACTTCGCTGCTTAACAAAGTTGTCAAAAGATGAACCTTACGAAAAGTTTATAAAGCGCATAAAGAAAAATCCATTGGCTGTAAAGGTTAAAATCAATGACCTGACTGATAATATGGATATAAGGCGGCTTGCGTATATTTCGGAAAAAGATGTCAAACGACTGCGTAAATACCTTAAAGCTTACAAACAATTATTAGGAGTATCAACATATTCTATCGAGGCATGTAGAGTAGACCATCCAAATGCTTACAAACCCTGGACACAGGAAGAAGATGACAGATTGGAATTGCTGTTTTGTGAAGGCAAAACGACAAATCAGCTATCTGAGATATTTGGTCGCAAAAGAGGAGCCATTAATTCTAGAATAAAAAAATTGGAGTTAGAAGAAAAGTACAGATAATAAGAAGTGAACGCAGACTGTTCATACATCAAATATCAACAGAGCTAAATTAGCCTCAAACTAAAAGCTTCAGGATATGGAATCAGTTTCTTTTTCCAGAGAGTAATTGATCAATGGAGCTTCTCATACAATACTATTGCTTTGAATAGTTATTATATGATATTTTTTATGGCTTGATAAAATTATTTGCAAAACATTCTGCAATACAGAATATTTCAGTAATTTTGTCTGAGGTTAACTTGAGCTCTCAACATTTGTTATGTTACTAATTTTCAGCAATAATAAAATAAAGCTATTTTACCCATTTATGCTTCTTCCGTCGAACTCAGTTTATTTAGTAGCTAATAAATTCATTGTGAAATTAAAGCGAAGAATTTATGTCTATATTGTAAAACATAAAATTATTCACTTTTTAATAGCTCTACTAAGATCAACACAACAGCTTGCAAAAGCTAATTTTGGACTTGTCCCTAATCAAGATTTTACAAAATCGTGGACAGATGCAGAACTCTATGTAAAATACGGTTTGACAAATAAAGAAAGAACCTTTATTAAAATAAAGATAAAACCAATGGACTAAAAATGGCTCAGAATCCTGCATCAAAAGAATCTATACAATAGTTGTATAAAAACATGAGAGATGTAAATATCTAGCTATAGTCAATTTCACAGCATTCAATTTTTGTTAATCTCATGATTTATCTATTTGTCTATAGTAGCAGTTCGTCCTTACCAAAAAAGAATTAATAAAATGGAAGAGTCTTTATTACAAAAGAATTTGATAAAAAAAATAAAAGATAAAACATTTCTAGAATCAATCGAGAATGTTCAAGGTCTTGAAGATGCTATAAAAATTGACCATGACCCAAATACAATTCCAGAGTTTTCAATTGACTATCTGCTAAAAAGGAAATACTCAAAATCAGCGAAAGATGTTTTAAGTACATTAACTTGTTATGAGATAATAACTGGAGATGAGATTAAGAATATTTCATTAAACAAAACTGAAAGACTCTTTCCTGATTGCTTATTATTCAATCACGAAACAAATGAAATTATAGTAATTGAAAATAAAATAAGCAAACAGACAGAAAGAGAAACTTTGACCGAATTATTAGCGTATGGTCAAGAAATAAGAAATATCTTGCCCTTCATTTCTGATTTTGACATTAGTTATATTATTATTTCTACAGAATTTAACACATTGCTTGATCATTCAATATCATCTCAAATATTAAGCTCTGAAAGCAAGATCCTTTGTTTGAAAGTAACAGAAAATAATGAGCAAGTCAATTTTGATGTTCATTTTCCAAAGTCGTGGAGCAACATTGGACAAAATGGCTTGCCTGCTAGTGCTTTTATGAGCTATACTTTATGTTTAAAGAAAAAAGAGGATATTGATATTTCATACACCGAGATTGTACAGCATGCAACAGATTTAATAAACTTTGATGCAAATCAAAATAAATGTAGTGGTTTTTGCGTCGCATGGGAAAATGGAATTGAGGATTTATCTGATTTTGAATACGGAATTTCCATTTATTCAATTAATCAATTTGCCTTTATACCCAATGCCGTTGAACTAGGATGTGAAATAAATACAAATTCAAAACTAGCTGAGTACATACTTAAAAAAGTAGAAGAATACGGAATAGAGCAAGCACCCAATTCGCTATTTCGTATTGCCGACAGAGCTAAAAAATTATTGGACAAATACTTTATTGCTAAATGGGATAGAAATACCACATGGGAAGAGGATTTAAATGATGATTCTTATAAATTGCAGCGTTTCCCTGTGTTTGTTGAATCTTGGGGTGTTGTAGGTGATTTTTTACGCTATTTTTATTATCATCCTGCGGTTGAAAATTTTTCTTTTCATAAAAAGGAGTTAATTAATAGTAGTCCTAATAGTCCTCAGATTGCATTACAAATAATCAATATAATTACAGGTAATTACCTTTTTAAAAAGGGCCACTTTTCTGCAAAGGATATTTTCCAGTTTGGAAAACAAATGCATTTATATGGCTATGCTTGTCAAAATGCTTTAGAAACTTCAGATAAGAAGGTTATAAGTAATGAGGCATTTTTATTTTGGAGTGCTTTACCCTTAATTAAATCTCTTAAGGAAATTAGTTGGAGAGCAAATTGTGCAATTAATATAAGAACCGACAACATCACACCAATAAGAATATACGACAAAAAAGAAAGCGTAGAACCAATCTATCATCAAACAATAAATAAATTTGTAGAATGGTTTGCTAATGATTTCCTTGAAAAAGAAAGCATAGCGAGCAATCTTTTCGAAATAGGGTTTAAATACGCTCCATTTTTTAGTGATTTCTTCAAAAAGACTTTGAGTAGTGATAATGTCAACATTATAAAAAAAGAACTTAATAATTTTACAATATCAGTATTAAGCTATATTGTAAGATCCTACAAAGAAAGAATTTTGTTCCTTAGAGATATTGATAAGAACTTATTAAATTGCATAATTGAATGTGATATAGAAGAATTTCCGATTGAGAAAATCTTTGAGAATATACAGAAAAAGAAATACGAGGAGATATTTCCTTATGAAATCTTAGAGATTGTTAATTCTGTTTATGGTGAAGTGTACCATAAGTTGAAAGACATTTATATTTCAAACTCTATAGACTTTATTTTTCTTAAACAGACAGCTGATGAACGTTTCAATAGAGGTTACAAATATTCAGCAATAATTGTATATTCTAACAGTGAAGTCGGATTAGGTGAAATCGATCAAGAGTATCAAGTAATGGGGGAATTATCAGATACAGACGAAATTTACTTGATATTGAATCCTGCATCTGGAACGCAATTTGTTCAAAAGATAAAATGGAATGATATTATTAATGGTAAATTAAAAAAAGATTTAGAATGTTCTTTTGACTAATAATAAAGATATGGAATTAATATATTTATATATTGAAGATGATGGCAAGAATATAAAAAAATGCGAATTTAATTTTTCTCCCGAATATAGATTTCACTATGATAAAAATAAAGAATATCTACATGGAGAAAGATTAGACAACTATATCGTGGATTTTTGGAATGCACCAAACGTTATCAATATTTCTGCAATAATAGGGAAAAATGGATCGGGAAAAAGCAATCTTCTTGAATATATTGTAAGATTTTATAGTTCTTCCTTTGGACTTAATGACCAACAAAGAAAAAATATAATTCATATTTACAAGAAAAATAATAAGTTATACACAAATCAACCTGACATTAACGGTGATTTTGAATTGAATGAATGTGAATATATACAGTATCCGTTGAATGATTCTAATGGTAGAATAACAAACAGAATTATTTATTATTCACCGCATTATGAGAAGGATATATTACGTAACATGGGGAGAGGCCTTAAAGCTGAAGATATATCAAACGGTGGTTTTTTAAGGGAATATGGTTACGACAGGAAGTTTCGTAAATCTGAAAATCAAGTCGACATCTTTTCGGATATAGAAAGATTAATGTTAGATGACACTTTAAAGCAGTTGGAGTTATTTCGGTTTTCAAAAGCAGAGTATTTTTTTGATTTAAATCTACCAAAAAAGCTTATTATAAGTTTTACTCTTAGAGCAAATATGATAGAACGTGACAACCTTGTATACAAGGAGTTGTTTAATTCAAAGCCACTTCATGAATTAACTTTTATAGAACATATTCAGAATAGATTATTAAATTACATCTTTCAGGATGAAACATTGCTGTCTAAAGTTAACACAGACAAAAGCACTTCATTCGAAAAGTTAGTAGCTCAAACTTCAGCTAAAAGATTTTATCCTGTACTATTGAATATGTTTGAGCAAGGACAAATAATCTTTCAAAATTTCCCCGGACAGATGGAGATGGAAAATGATTCCCCCCTAATCTTTTCTATTGAAAGGGATAATCTGTCTTTTGACTTTATAACTGGATTATATGAATATTATTTTAAGGAGGAAGTCGTTTTTGCTACACCAAAAGCTTTAGAGATTTTTCCTCCTAGATTTTATTCCGATTTTATTTTTTATTGGCAAGGGGTCTCTGCCGGAGAATTAGAATATTTCAACCTATTATCAAGAATCTATGCTTGTTTACAAGATGTAATTATTGACCACGGAGCTAAACAAAAAAAACAAAGAAAAATAGATGGGATAGGAAACATAATGCTATTATTAGATGAACCTGAAAATTCATTTCATCCGGAATGGCAAAGGCTATTTTTGAATAATTTGATTGTTTTTTTAAAGAAAGCTCTTCCTTCTTATAAATTTCAAGTGATTTTAGCTTCTCACTCACCAATTTTTATATCTGATTTACCAAAGGACAACATAATCTTTTTAGATAAAGAAAAATCTGGAAATTGTAAGGTTATTGATTCGATTAGTCAGGATAATACCTTTGGAGCAAATATACACAACTTGTATCGAAACAGTTTTTTCTTGAATGGTTTACCCATGGGAGAGTTTGCAAAAGAAAAAATAAATAATCTTTTTTCCGAACTAAATAATGGAAAAGTAAGAGCTTCTACTCTTAAAGAAATCCAAATGATAGGAGAACCATTGCTAAAAGATCAGTTAATGAAATTATACAATTCATTACTACCTAATGATATAAATGATCGGATTGCTCAACTCGAAAGCGAACTTAAAACTTTAAGACAAGAACTACATGATAAAGATTGAGCGAAACAACTTAGACTTAATTGCTCAAGGATACTTTTCTTTTGTGAAAACTATTCGAGCAAATACCCACAATGAGATCTATTTAGCTTTTGAAAAAAAGCTTGAGAAATACATCCTTGCTCCTTTGAATTCCTTTGATGATTTGAAAAACGAGTTTGATCTGGAATTCAATGACAAAATAGCTGAGTACAATTCATCTATTGATCAAAATAATACAGATTATGGAAAGTTTATCAACTTCATGATGAGTCGATATGAGACTGTCATGAAGAAACTTATCTTTGATGAAGAAATTCAAAGAAAGATAAAGGTTGGAACATGGCTTGCAAAAAATATAGGAATGAAAACCTGTCCATACTGTAATCGTCAACACACATTTACAATTTACCGAGGTAAAGAAATTAGGCCACAATTTGATCATTTTTATCCAAAATCAAAATATCCTTTTTTTGCACTTTCTTTTTATAATCTGGTGCCAATATGTCCAACTTGTAATCATTTAAAAAAGGATAAGACTGAAAAAATAGTAAATCCATACTTAGAGGGATTTGAAGACAAATGTATATTCCGTGTAAATCATGTTGATTATATGACGGGACGTGAAATAAAAGTTGACTTTGATATAAAAACAAATATTTCAAAAGAAGAGCAAACGAAATATCAGAATAGCATCAAGACCTTTGCACTGAAAGAACTCTATAATGAACACGCCGATTATATAAAAGAGATTATAGATAAGGCATATATGTACAATGATAGCTATTATGATGGGCTCGTTGAAGCATTTAGCGGTTTGGGAAAAACACCTCAAGAGATAAAACGATTGATCTTTGGTAATTATGTAGAACTTTCTGATAACGAAAAAAGGCCACTTTCTAAATTAACCAGTGATTTATTGGATCAGATTGGAATTAAATAAATTTAATTAATCGATATTCCATAATCTTAAAAAACATCACCATGTGTAAAGTAAAATCCGTTGATAAATTTCTGAAAATAGTTTTTGAAAAGATTGCCACAGCAAATAAAGAAAATGCTGATGACCCTTTCAATATATTCTGGTTCAGAGGGGAGAGCAGCGATTTCAAAGAGACTTCTTTAGTTCCCAGTGCATATCGGAATCTTTTTGCTAAAGTAAATGCTCAAATAATAAAGCGAGAGTACTTTCTTAATGGAAATGAGCATCCTTACTCTTATATTGAAAGCAATTTAAGAGCTGAATTTGACAGAAAAGCCCTACCTTTCATTCTCTCAAAAAACATAGAGAATACAGCATGGAATCGGTATTTCTTAATGCAGCACTACAATGTAAATACCAGACTACTTGATTGGACGGAGGATGCCATCAAGGCTCTTTTCTTCGCAATTAAAGAGAACACGGATAATGATGCTAAGGTTTGGATATTACAACCATTTGAATTAAATCGTTTTACATTCAATAAGTTATTTGATCATAAAATAGAAGCACCTGTAATTCCTCCTTTATCTGATGATCATTATAAACCGCAAGAGTTATTAAATGAAGATGGAAAGATTAGACTTAGAGAACTGACTCGAAGGTATCTAAATATGGATTTCAAGAATGGTAAAACGTATTATCCTTTAGCCATATATCCACCTTTTCTGGATGAGAGGATGACTGCCCAAAAGGCCTGTTTTACGATATTTGGTAATGAATCCAACAACGGATTACACGATATTATTAGATTACAGAAAGAACTTAGTGATAAGATTATTGACGAGATCGTTATTGATGGAAAAAGTAAGAAAAAGATGCTGAATCAACTTCGGTTAATAGGAATTGATGACAGTAGTATTTATCCGGATTTAGATGGATTAGGAAACGCACTAAAAAGTAAATATAATGACGCTTATAAAAATGTGGAAACATCTTTTGATAGATGGTATGCTGACGTTTTCAAGTAGCATATTTCTAAATATATCACATCAAAATTAAAAACTATGGAATCAAATTGTAGCAAATGCTCCTTAAGAGCTAAATTTGAAAAGAACCCTAAATCATTTATGGGTAAGTTTTGGCGTTGGCATATCAACTTCTGTCCGGGATGGGAGGCTTATTTCACTTCTCTTTCTTCGGAAGAGCAAGAAGAATTGAGAAAGAAGTATAACTTCAAGAAATATTAATCATGCGATACATCTCTACTATTTTAGCAGTCAAAGATATAAACCGTTCCAAACTTGAAAGCACTGGATTAAATTTTGGCAAAAACCTACTAAACTGGCCTACGAATTAGAGGAAGAGTTAATCAAAAAAAAGAGATTCTTCCTGTTTTACAAGAAACCATAAAATCTGCATTTAGTCAAGTTCTACATGAATTAGATTTTGGGAGAAATTACTTAATCCTAAATTAGCCTCAAACTAAAAGCTTCAGAATATGGAATCAATTTATTTTCCTGATAATAATTGATCCATGCATCTTCTTTGTGACTTGCATTTACTATCTCGTCTGTTTTCATAGGCTGGATGATACGAACAATAGCTTCCAAAGTCTCTTTTTCTTTTTCATCAAACAACGATAAATCATACTCATCGCAAGTTAAACGTGTACTTTCCATATCGTGAGCAAGTACTATTTCTTTATTTACACCATCAATGTTATCATAAATGGTATTATAATGGACCGGAACTGGTCCAAATTGAATAGCCTGATAATTAAGTCCGCTGATTGAAATACCGAAACGTTTATAATGATAAAAATCGGCATAAAACATCTCTTTATTCAGCTTTGTAGGAAATATGGATTTGGAATTACATACAAAGTATTTTATCATTTCCATAAGCTTTTGCACATTAGGCTGCTTAAAACCATTATAAACAGAACGCTTTATATCTTTATAAAAAAGACTCTGTTGCGCTGAACACATTACTTTATCGGAAGCACAACTTATTACTTCTGATATTTTTAGATATTCGTCTATTTCAAATTCCTCCTTACTGGCTTCCAGAAGTCCTAAAATCACTTGTTTGCTTTGTATAGCCAGAATCATTTTCCCATTTGATTCAGATGGTATTTGTCCATTTTCATATTGAGCATACTGATTAGCTCCAAATCCTAATATTCTTGTTATTTGGGAATAGTTCAACTTATAGCGTGTTCGGATTTCCTTGATTTCTTCTGGGAAAGGAATACCATGTTTTACTCTATACTGAGAATAGAGATCGTTGAATAAGAGTTCGTCTTGTTCCGTAGTAGTAAACTTTTCCCCGGTGTCTTCGCATATATAATAGCAAACATGTACCGTATATGTTTCTTTTCGGAACTCATGTTCTTCTATAGTGCTAACTTCCTTAACCTTTCCATCGGTAAAAGGACTAACCATATCTACATATTTTTCCATATTCATTTGTTTTAAAATACTATTTGAATGCATATTTCATCGGAAATTCTGCTGTATGAAAAGAAATGCAAATGGTTTTGTTATTGGTATTACCCATAGATATCTTAATATACAGTTCTGTTCCATCATAATCTTTGCCAAACACCCACATATCTCCAGAACCAATAGCATCAATAGTCTCAACATAATCATTAACCTCTATCTCTTTGATAATTTCCTCTCTGGCATGTGGAGTGATGCCTAGTAATTTCAAAGCCTCAATGTTCTTATCTCTATTTAAGAATATAATTCCCCATAGGCTGAATTTAGGTTTGAATTGTCGGAGAAATGCCTCAACTTCTTGCTCTGATTTTATCATCCGTTCTTTTGGAAACAAAAATAAGGATTTCTAATCTAAGAAACAAAGATATCCACTTTAAAGTTTAGTATAATACACATATTTAACCATAGAGTGAATTTACATAAAAAAAGAAGATATTTCACAGTGCATGTATTTTTTTTAATAATAGTTCTGTACTTAATTGTAATTTCGTCAATTCATCTCCATCATCTCCCACCAAAACGAACAAAAAGCCCTCACAAAAAGGCTTTCAGCTAGTAGCAGATAAAATAGTTTGACTAATCATCTGCTACTAAATCCTGTTCATCTGCTACAAATCAAGGCTATCTCCCACTAAATTTTATCGTTTCACATCGTTCTAATAAGTATTCACACTAATCCTTCGACTAGAAAGTTTGCTAGTATCCGGAAATAAGTCACTGCAGAGGGTTACTTTCTTCCTTCACCACTTCCTAATAAGTTGTTTCGGTAGACACCTCCATGGATTGTCCTTGCGAATTAATTGCACATAAAACGTATCATAAGCAGAAACTTAAAGAAATATTAGTAAGCCCTCGGCCGTGAACCCATTGGCCCGCATTCATGAACTCATGGGTTCTCGAATGCAGGCTTATCGGTTTACGGCTGTAGGCTTACTTAGTAATACTGAATTAATAACCTAAAACCATAGTGCATTTGAATAAAAAGATAAGAAGTTGCTCATCAATCAAACAAATGATTATATTTAATTGTACAGCAAACTTTTAAACACATGAGCAAATTCAATGCAAATTACAGAAAAATATTAAAGATATTGCAGAAAATCGAGTCATAAATAAACGATTTTAATCAAATTCGTAAACCACCCAGTTTATATAAAATTGAATTAATTACTACCGATTTAACATCAGAATATATAGGCATTGATTATGAATATCAGTTATTTAGGATTCTACATAATAAATTGAGTTCAAAGATTGAAAGAAGTATCTATAATAGAAGAAAACGCAAATTGTTTTATTTTAAAGAATAGTTGCGTAAATGAATAGTGTCTAAGATTGGTTCAAACAGAGATTATTACATAATAGATAGCACGCCTTTAAAGGTTTGCAGATTAAGCTGTAGTAGACGAGTGGCATTTGTAAAAGTGACTTTTGAAACGTCACCTGATAAAGATTATTGTGCTACACTAAGGATGCATTACTATAGTTATAAACTACATGCAGTATGCACTATTGATGGGGATTTCTCAGATTTCGACTTAACTAAAGCATCTGTACATGATATTCATTATCTGAAAATTATAAGGTAATATATGCAGCTTAAAGAATACGACTTTAGTATAATGACTTGCTAGCAAGGATTAGCGTTCTAATCCAGACAATCGAAGGCATTTAAAGAGCAATGAGTGATTTAAAGTATGTTAAAGCGCATCTAGTAAATTGGGAATGTAATAGTTTTTTCGTATCTTAGTAAGATTAATTTATAAATCTAACAAATATGAAAAATATATTATTATTAGCCACTCTTATCTTATTATTTACTGGATGTAATAATAAGTCACCAGAACAACTGGCCCAAGAAAAACTTAACGAAATACACAAGAATACTATGAGACAAGAAATAGTAAGCGATAGTTTGTTAAAGGTAGCAATGGGGATGGGAGGATATAAGTATATGACGCAAAACAGACTTAATGCAATAAAAGAATTAAAAAAAATGTTTCCAAGTATGAAAAAAGAATATGATAGCCTTGAAATCTGTGCTATAAAAATGGAATAGTTTAATTTACATAAATCTAAGAAAACGTTTTAATTCGTCATTAACTCTATTAAGCATAACTTAACCATTATAAAGTAGACTATACTTATGCTATTTCAGGATGGACTTCATAATTTTTGCTCATCTTTTGTAACTCTCAAAGCATGAAAATATTCGTTCAACAATCCATATTTTGAGCAACACTTTAAAGGTTTTATTTGTATCCTTTGTAGCACCATTTTAAGTATCCATCCAAATATATTCTGACTTTATCTATTGATCTTCCTTTGTAACCTCTGTCAGCTATATTTTTTTTCAATTTGGGGAAGCATTAACATAAATGTTCAAACACAGAAAAAATTTCTTTACTGTCTGAATATAGGTTGCATAAGAATAACAAAATCAAAAGAAACCCCATTATAAAGTCCAAAAATGGCTTTATAATGGGGTAAACTGGATATTATGCGTTACTTCACAAACTTAATTTCTATACTAAAAAAGTTTACTGGACAAAAATAATTGCAAATTTTATTCCGCCAATAGATATATCAATCATTTCAGAAGCCAATACAGCATTCATATGCCGTCATTGCTTGTTTTGGAAACATGTTAGAATTATGAGTCTGAGATTCAAAGCAGTCAATCTGAAACTTTCCATTCAGCTGTCACACATTCCGAATAATCGGAAGCGGAAGGAATATGCACATCGATTGTTTTGTTTCCATCAATTGTTAAAACTTTATAACACATTGGATATTTACCACAATCCAATTTGATAAAAATAACATATTTCCCATTGATTAAAGGGGTTCCATATACGGTTGATAAGCTATCCCAAAAGAATGAACAAATACTATATTTATCAATTGAACTTGTAATTAATTTATCCCCATTTGATTTTGAAATTGGGAAGATCATTTCATCATGACTAGTCATTGCATAAACTATCTTTCCATTGATAACATTTGGGGGATCTTTTAAATCATAACTATTAAAATCATAATTATCACTACTACATAAATAAAACAGAGAAACGATTCCGTCTGGAGTTACAGAATCATCAGAAGTAACCCTAACTGTTAAATATTCTAATTCTCTCTCGCGACTTTCCTCTTTAGAACAAGAAGTATACAGTAGAGATGTAAAAACAAGTAAAAAAGTAATTTTTTTCATATATAAACCATCATTACGTTCCCTGACAAGAAGGAGCATTATTAATTCATTTATTTATACCCTTAGTGCATTTGATTAAAAAGATAAATAGTTGCTCATTATCAAACAACTGATTCTATTTAATTATATAGCATACAATTAAATCATAAACATTTTCAATACAAAATTATGAAAAAAAAATAGACATATTACATAAAACCAAGAAAAAGATAAACTATCTTAATCAAATTAGTAAACCTAGGTTATCAGATATCGAATTGATCGCTATCAATTTAACATCTGAAGATATGGGCATTAACTCTTATATCATTTATTCAGGATTATCTCTAATGAATTGAGTTCAAAAATTGAGATAAGTGTCTATAATAGAAGGAGACGTAATTTGTTTTATTTCAAAGAACATTTGTATAAACGAATAGTGTCTAAGATTAGTTCTAACAGAGATTATTACATAGTCTATAGTATGCATTTGTAGGTTTGCAAACCAAGTCTTAGTAGAAACTTTTGAAATATCACCCGATAAAGGTTATTGTGTTACACAACGGATTTATTACTATGGTTATAAACTGCATGCAATATGCACTGTTGATAGGGTTTTCTCGGATTTCGACTGGGTATGCTAAGCAATATCTTGTTTTTAGAAAAGCCAGAAAAAGAATTGAAATGTTGTTCTCTCAATTATTTGATCAGTTTATGATTCGTCGGAATTCCGCCAAGTCTTTTAATAGATTTAAAACCTGAATTCATTACAAAATGATGGATTTAACTATTATACAGCAAATTAATAAATTAAATTATAGAAATATTAATAACATAAAAAAACTATATTGCCTAAATACACTACGGATTAACCTAAACAAAGTACAATGGCATAAACCGGCTATCTAAAAGAGGCCCCAAACTCTAAAAAAGACAGCAAGAAGCACCCACTAGTGGCAGATGCAGATTTTAGTAGCAGATGAAATGTATATAATATTTATCTGCCACCAAATTAAATCATTAATTACCAGGCCATTGACACAAATTTAGTGGTAGGTGGCAGATCCGAGTGAATAAATTAATAATAGTCATGATATAACTGTTTTAAATGCATAAAAGCTAATAATATAGTTGGTTATTTTTGTTGTTGTAACGCTACTGCAGATTTTTGTAACAGATGATTAATAGATGTAAGATAAAAAAAGGCACGTGTAACATAATAATGTAAGCTGCAAGTAATTACAATCTATATTTGTGCAAAATCAAATACTGACATGAAAAACATCATTAAAAAATTAGCTGTTACTTTTTTTATTCTAATTATCGCGTCAAATGCAAAAGCATGGATAGGTGAACCAATGCCCCGATTGCATGTTGATGGACGTTATTTAAAAGACACCCATGGTAATATTGTAAATTTACATGGTTTTGCTCAAACATATTCGCCGTGGTTCAATGAGCAGGGAAAATACTGGACCAATTATAATGTAAATGGATGTCTGAACTATAACAAGGGACTTATTGATGGCATTATGGCTGCCGGTTGGAAAGCAAATTTCCTTCGTTTGCACATGGATCCATACTGGTCAAATACCCCTGGTGTATCTGTTTCCGGTGAAAATGATATCTCAGCGTTCAACTTTGAAAGGTTTAAAACAGCACTCGACAATGTTTTTATCCCTATGGCTGAATATGCCATATCGAAAGGACTCTATGTCATTATGCGTCCTCCCGGCGTTTGTCCTGAAAAAATAGCCGTGGGCGATGCATATAATCAATATCTTATAAAGGTATGGGGATATGTGTCTCAACATCCTAAATTGAAAAACAACCCCAATATTATGTTTGAACTGGCAAATGAGCCTGTAAACATACTTGGCCCCGACGGTACTTATGGTGCAGGTTCGCAAGGGCATTTTGATAAGCTGAAAACATATTTTCAAACTATTGTTGACGCTATACGGGCCAATGCAGACAATATTCTTTGGGTACCGGGTTTAGGATATCAGTCATTGTATCAGGGATTCGCTGTTAATCCTATTAAAGGAGATAACATCGGTTATGCAGTACATGTTTATCCGGGTTGGTTTAACAGTGGACAAGGATATGCAAACTTCCAGAAAGGATGGGATGCTCAGGTGAAACCTGTGGCCGATTTTGCTCCGATAGTTGTTACTGAAATGGACTGGGCACCGGAAAAATATAATGCTTCTTGGGGTAAAGACATTACCGGCACAGCGGGTGGAGACGGTTTTGGTGCCAATTTCAAAAAGATTACGGACGATGCCGGTAACGTGAGCTGGCTTATTTTCACATGGCCACACCTGATGGCTAAATTTGATTCCACAAATGTGGCCACAGCCAATAATCTGGTCTTTCTAAACGATCCGGAAGCATGCCCTTGGCCAACATTTCATTGGTATCAGGAATATGCAAAAAAAGATTATCCTAGACAGGATTTTGTGTATAGTTCAAATAGCGACAATAACAACGGAACATTTACTAATCCTGTTATTTTCGGCGATTTTCCTGATCCTGATGTTATAAGAGTGGGTGATGTTTATTATATGTCGACTACTACCATGCATAACTTCCCCGGTGCTACGATATTAAAATCGTATGATTTAGTAAACTGGGAATATTGCAGTAACCCATTGGAGAAAATTGAATCGAATGCCTGTTATAACCTGGATGGTTGTAACCGTTACAGTCACGGACAGTGGGCAAGCAGCCTCAAATACCATAAAGGAACTTATTATCTTCATTTCAATACGCTGGACGAGGGAAGCTTTTTGCTGACGGCTACTAATCCGGAAGGCCCCTGGACCATGAAGAAATTGTCGACTTCATTCTATGACGCCGGTCTTTTCTTTGATGACGATGACAGAATTTATATTGTATATGGTATCAACAAATTGCACGTAGCCGAACTTGATTCAGACTTTAAAGTAATACGTGATCAGGCTATAACATTTGGAAACATACAGTCGGGTATAGATAATTCCGCTACAGAAGGAAGTCATCTGTATAAAATCAATGGTTATTATTATATTTATGCTACAACCGGAGGATATTATGCTACTCAGGTTGCTTTCAGGTCATCTTCTATTTTTGGACCCTATGATGAAAAAGAAGTCTTTAATAGTGACCGTATTCATCAGGGAGCTTTGATACAGACGCAAACCGGAGAATGGTGGACTATGCTTTTTGCCGATAAAGGAGCTTATGGACGGTTACCTAGTTTACAACCGGTAAGCTGGATTGATAACTGGCCCATTGTAGGTGTAAACGGAAAAGGTGTTACAACTTATAAGAAACCTAACGTAGGAAAAGATTATATAATAAAGGCATTGCCCACAAATGACAATTTCCGTAATTATAAATTAGATATGCAATGGGAATGGAATCACAATCCTGATGACTCTAAATGGTCATTGATGGAAAAAGCAGGTTCTCTTCGTTTGCAAACAGTTAATGTCGTTGATTCGTTACAAAGAGCTCGCAATACATTAACACAACGAATATTTGGATACTCTAATAGTACAGATTCTTATGGAACTATCCGTATGGATGTACAAAACATGAAAGAGGGTGATGTAGCTGGCTTGGCAGTATTTCAGGATCCTTATGCTTATATAGGAATAACCGTTTCGGGAGGAATAAAGAAGCTTGTAATGATGAATACCGGAAACAAAGCTAATTTCTCTCAACCAATAACATGTGATTCGATCATTTATTTAAGAGCAATAACCAATTACAGTACGAGTAAGGCCAGCTTTTATTACAGTACAGATAATGTTACCTATAACAAGTTTGGCAATGAACTGGATATGAAATACAATCTTTCAGTTTTTGTAGGTAATAGATTTGCCATCTTTAATTATGCAACTTCCCAAACAGGTGGTTATGTTGACGTTGATTGGTTTAGTACCGAAAGACAATTTACAGAAGACACTTTTTATGATAGTTCTTTTGTAGGGTTTACCAAGAATCAAATGACAATAAGCAGTGTATCAGTGGAGCAAAATACATATAATATGTTGATTGGTACTTCTAAGGATTTTAAAGTTACAGCTCATTATTTAGACGGACATACAGAAGATGTAACTAATGAAGCTATTTATAGTAATCCTTCGTCTAATATTGTCTCGATAGTAAATGGACAAATAATTGCTAAAGCCGATGGTGTTGCAACGGTTGATTTCAGCTATCAGGATTTATTAGGAAATACACAAAGTGGCCAATTTCAGGTAAATATCGAAACGTTCCCATTAACAAGTGAGCTTTTTAATTCTACAATTTATGGAGCCGGCACGTTTAATGAAGCAACTAAATCGCTTACTACATCACAATATGGATTTGGTGGCTGGAAATATGCAAATGGATTAAATCTTTCAAGTTACAAATATCTAGTAGTGGAATTGGCTGAGAAACAAACGTGTGGAGCTTCTTTCCGGTTGTTCGATACGTCTAATTATTGGACAGATTGTTATATGTACGATATGGGAGACAAGTTAAAGGTGGCTGTTGATCTTTCTAATTTATCGAAAAGTAAAACTCCGGCTGTTAAATGTGATCCTTCACATCTTTATATTATCGGCTTCTGGTCGTTAGGTAGTTCACCAATAAAAATCAAGGATATTTATTTGAGTAATGATGGCGAATCGTCTGTAGGCATCCCTGTTGTTGATAATGATAACAGTAACGAACTTGTAGATGTATATTCAATGGTAGGAGTTAAACTTCGTTCGCAAGTGCAAAGAAAAAATGCTTTGGATGGACTTGATCGCGGAGTTTATATTGTTGGTCGCAAATGCGTTATGGTAAAATAATCGAATTAGATTCAGAATCAAGAGATTGATTCTGAATCTAATTTATTTATCTATCTAGTTTTTCAGGAATCAGCTGACGGTTTGCAGAAGAAATACGGAAATACAATGTATGTTCCTTTTTATCTATTGCAAAACGCTTCAATACAGCCGGACCGCAACTGCTGTTTCCTAATCCTAGTTGTTGGGCATCAATAGAAAGAATTATATCCTTTCTGGGAACAAGGTCACAGCTGTGTGCTGTGCGTGCCAAATCCTGCGCTGAATAATGTAATGCAGAAGCAGAGAATGGTTTCTTCATGGCAGTAACCGAAATTCCCTTTCCTTTTGCATTAGTCAGGGTTAGTAACTGTACCTCCTCTTTATTACCACTTTCCTGAGGAATCGGATAATCAAAAAGTTGTTCGGATACAGTTGAATGCCACAAGCCTACCTGAGCTGAGCTTTTCCTGTCAGGATAACTCTCCTGAGGACCGTAACCATACCAGGCAAACTGTTCCAGTTCTTTATTAAAAATCATGGCAACGCCTAAACGAGCTAATTCGGGAAGCTCTCCCTGAGGCAAGAAATGATATTCCACATCCATGCTTCCATCTTTATTTATGGTAAACTGAGCACGTGANAGTACACTTCCTTTNATATATGAACTCCGGATAGTAGTGTTTACAATAATACTACCATCAGCACTGTTCTTCCAATCGGCAGATTCCACAGTATATTTCGGAGCATCCATCCCTGCATTTTTCCAGTCCTTTGCCAACCAGTTGCCGAAACTCTTGTCGTTATCAACCGGAGCACGGAAAGCCTGGAAGATTGGTTGGGCAGGCATATCTTTCGGATTAGAAAGCATTTCCTGTTTGCCATATATCAAAGAGCTCAAGCTACCCTCTTTCAGATTCCATTGCATTGAAAAGTTCTTTCCATTTACTGACAATACATCTCCATTCACTGTTGCCTGAAGGTTACCCGACTTATTTGCAGTTGTTGCAGACAAAGCTGTATTATCTACAAAACCATTACGAATGCAAAGTTGTTCCCATGCCACTTCGTATCCGGCTTTAGCCCATGAGCAATCGTTCTTCAGCACAAAGCTTACTTTAAGACGAACATCTCCTTTGGCAGGCAATGCTTTTTTTGTTTTCAGCTGAACAGTAACAGATTCTCCGGGTTCAATAACCGGGACTGCTACTTCTGAGTGTTCAACTTCCTTGCCATTGGCTGTGATTGTGCACAACACCCTGTAAGCTGACAAGTCAGAATGATGTTGTCTGTTGGTTATTTTAAGTTTCAAAGCAGAACTATCCTGCCATTCTATATAAATAGGTTGGTATACCTTCTTAACTTCAAGATATTTTGGAGTGATGCCTCTGTCGGAAGAAACAATTCCTTTCAGACAGAAAGTCTTAAGGTTGGGTACATCACCAAAGTCGCCACCAAAGGCAACCATTGTTTTACCATCAGCACGTTTCTTAAAGATTCCCTGATCGGACCATTCCCAAATGAAACCTCCCAGAAGTCGTGGATTACTATACATTTCATCCCAGTATTCCTTGAAGTTTCCAAGTGCATTACCCATAGCATGAGCGTATTCACTGGTCATCACCGGACGGTTATCATTTGTTTTCTGAGCAATAGTCAGCAAACGTTCCCAACGAGCATTCTCCGGTCTTTCTTTATCTCCACCTTCGGGTATATTGGGGTTAAGATATTCCTCCTGAAGTCGTGGATAGAAACGGCTGATTACATCAACTGTTTCAGGGTCTTTATCAACTCCCTGCGCTCCTTCGTAATGAATAAAACGAGTTGGATCATAATCTTTGAGCCATGCAGAGATTGCTGCAAAGTTAAATCCGTAACCGGCTTCATTACCCATTGACCAGAATATTACTGACGGATGGTTCTTGTCACGAATAGCCATACGGCTTGCCCTGTCAAGGAAAGCAGCAGTCCATTCCGGATCGCTAGCCAATGCTCCGCGAAGTCCGTGTTCTTCAATATCGGCTTCGTCCATTACATAGATACCATACTGATCGCATAACTCATACCAACGTGGATTGTTTGGATAATGACATGTACGCACCGCATTGATATTTCCTTTCTTCATCAGAAGTATATCCTGCAACATGCGTTCTTCACTCATCACTTTTCCTGTGTACGGATCGTGTTCATGGCGATTTACACCTCTTAAACGTATAGGTTTTCCATTCACAAGAAATAGTCCGTTCTTTATCTCCAGACTTCTGAATCCTATTTTGGTGGTAATCTGTTCTATCACTTCATTATTAGCATTGTTCAGTGTTAGTTGCAGAGTATACAGATTCGGAGTTTCCGCTGTCCACTTCTTCGGATTAACAACTTTTGTTTCCAGCCATGCAAACTTCCTTGCTCCTCGCTGAGGATTACGGTCGTTCATTATATCAGCTTTATTGTCGAGGTTCAAAACCGGAACTGCATCTTGTTTAAGAACAGAAGGCAATACAGGATTTCCTGCTTCATCATACAATTGTGCCTGAATAGTATACCCCTCTCCTCTCTGTCCATTGTAAACAGCCAGTTTAGGTTCTATCTGCAAAGAAGCATTCTTATAATCGGCATCCAGAATTGTACGTACGGCAAAATCACGGATACGGATATTCTCTGTGGAATATAGATATACAGAACGCTGTATTCCGGCAAAGCGCCACATGTCCTGATCTTCCAGATAGCTTCCGTCGCTATAACGATAGACCTCGACCGCCAGTTTATTCTCGCCTTGTTTCAGATATGGGGTAATATTAAACTCGGAAGGTTCCATACTTCCCTGACTATATCCTACTTTCTTTCCATTTACCCATACATAAAACGCACTTTGCACTCCTTCAAAATGAAGAAACACCTCTTTGCCATTCCATCCGGCAGGCAAAGTAAACGAGCGACGATAAGAACCAACAGGATTACGTTCCTTATATGTGGTATAAGTGGCTTTTGGTTCCCCCATTACAAACGGAGGATTTATTTTAAACGGATATCCGGCACTCACATAGATTGGAGTTCCGTATCCATGCATTTCCCAATTGGCAGGTACCGGAAANTCNACCCATTTTGAATCGTCAAAATTAGTTTCGAAGAAATTTACGGGGCGTTGTTCAGGAGTTGATACCCAATTGAACTTCCANAAACCATCCAGTGAAAGCATCCGGTCATTCTTCTCCTTACCNAAAGGAACATAAGAAGCATGCGCCGGNTCACGNTTAATCTGCAATACATGCTGGTTTTCCCAGTCATTGTTTTGTGCANNTANCGGNGANNANATGCNTAANCCAAATAATAAAACGAATAATNGTTGTTTCATTTANNCAAAAGTTTAATTATTGCACATCCAGTGCATTAAACCATAAGCCTTTCATATTCTCGGCTGAGATGCGAACTTTATAATGGCCGGCATTAATATAACTACCAGTTGTAGTACTTAACGTTTTCCATTTCTCAGCAGCAACCGGAAAGGTTATTTCATCATTCTTCAGGATTCTTCCATCGGCAGCAATCAGTTGAACACGAACTTTGATTGGAGCCGAAGTTATATTCATATAACTAAATCGAAGAGCATANACGTTGGCTATACCTGTATTAATGTTCCATTCAATACTGTTTGAATTACCTTTCAAGAAACAAACACCTGTTTGATTCTTGTGAAGTTTCTTTTCAGATTTTCCTTTTATCAAAGCATCTTCTGCCTGATAAGTAACAGTGGCGCGTGAATCTTGTCCTTCAGGTAATGAAGCCGGCGGAGTAGCAACTACACATTCAATATTATTCCATGACCAGCCGTTTGATGGAGCAGCCTCAACCGGACGAATATCTTTATTACGTGAAGCTATTGCTATAGCAGATATTACTGCCTGACCAGCTTTTACTTCAGGGAACGAAATCTTCAGTTCACCACCTTTAATTGTTGCATTCACTACTTTCTTATAAGCAACATCGTGGCCTGATTCAGCCCAAAGATCCATATCATTAATGTAAGTAGAATCATTAACGGCAACATCAAAGATACGAAGTCCTTCGCAATCCTTACTGCCACCAGTCCCGTGCCATGGTTCTGTGAAATAGAGTTCTACTCGATACTCCCCATCCGGAAGCGGGAAGTGATAAGCCAGTTTATGACGTCCGTAGCGGAAATGTCCGAACAGACTCCAGTCCTTCGTTCCATCAATAGGATCTGAAGTAAATCTTTGACTGCCAAGATAAGGATTTAACCCTTTGTAATCATCAGCCCAGGAAGTAGATCCCCAGCCTTTGCTTGTTCCTCTTGCCACATCTGCACTCCAAACCTGTCCGTATTCATCTGTATATTTATCACCGCCACAGTTTACACGGTAAATATAGTTATAATCATTTGCACCTTTCAAAATAGGAGCAACATTAGTATACAGCTTATCAAAATGAGGTGCTTTTTCCAGCCCTTCTAAAACAATTACATCCTGAGTAGCCGGTCTTCCACCATAATAACCTACAGCACGCAATACATTGTAACGAACAGCTCTGTGCTCCCACATAAAGTGAGTTCCTACGCCATGATTAACCTTCTTACCCATTAAAAGAGTATCGGTAGCATCATTGTAAAGTTTCACTGAATCACAATTACTGAATACATCAATGTTCACACGACCTTTTGTTTTTGTAAAACGATCAGCCCAGGTATGAGACACAATGTAAACCATTGGATCTTTCTTTGCAGGAACATAGTTCGCACGGTACATATAGTAAGCATCTACCGGTTCTTCCCAAGGAGTAACTAGACCTTTATAATTAAATGGTCCCACTTTATCAACCATACGATAACCCTCATCCGGTTGTTTACGTCCTGGATTATCGTGTGAACTAAATGCCCAAATGAACTGACCGCAACAGCTGTCCTTTACAGACTCAGCCAGACGAACTTTCTTTTCGAGCAACTGACACATTCTATTTTCACTCCACACACCATTCTGATCAAAATCACCTTCGGTATGCAAATCAATAGAACGCCATGCACCATATTCACCATTCAACAATTGATTGCTGATTTCTTTATTATAGTTATCTGGAAATCCTCCATACGTACCCGACCAGTTCTGAACCACATCCCAATCTGTTCCTTCACCGCCGTTACAGGTTGTTATTATTCTCTGATTTCGGGCAGTTGGGTCCATCTCGCGAATGATATTGGAACACTCCTCTGCAAAATCTTTTGGTAAGGTACTTTCATTCTGTAATCCCCACATCACCACAGAAGGAGAATTACGACGTTCCTTTATCCACTGACGGAGTAATGCTTTAAAGTTATTACGGAATTCAGGAGAATCATACCATATATGAGCCGAGAACTGAGGCCAGAAAATAATTCCACTCTCATCCCAATAATTCTGATAAGACAAATTATGAGGTTGGTGAGCATCACGGAAAGCATTAAAGCCAGCAGCTTTTATTTGTTTTACACGAGAAGCAATCTGTTCACTGGANAAAGCATGAGATTGTCCGAACTGATGTTCGTATTCACAAACNCCGTTAATGAAAACCGATTTACCATTCAAGCGGAAAGTCTTGTCNCCATCTTTACGAAGTACNGGCCAGCTTACCGTACGGATACCGTAAGAAGTAGTCATCTCGTCAGTACTCTTACCTCCACGTTTTACCACTGAAGCTAATGAGTAAAGATACGGATCTTCAACCGACCACAAATGAACATCTTTAATTTCAGGNCTCACNTGTTTTATCACCTTTGTTTCTCCCGGTTGAAGAGTTACATTTTCTGATAAACGAAATGCCTGAGTCCAATTTTCATCGGTAAGTTTGCTTACAAGCTCTACTGTTTCAGCAGTGTTACCATAATTCTTTATTTCAGTTTCAATGTTTACAGTCTTAGCTTTTTCATCATTCCATATATGTACNCCGAATGGTTCAATACGAACTTTATCTGTAACTTCGAGAGTTACCGGACGATAGATNCCCATTGGCTGAGAACCTTCCGAAAATCCATATTCAGAAGAACAGCCACCACAAACCCATGGCATATCCGAAATCATTGAAGGATGCTCTGCCTTAACGGCAATTGTATTTTTTGTACCGGGTTTCAAAGCATCTGTTACATCAAGAGTAAAAGTTGTGCGACCACTCGGACGGCGTCCCATATTTTTGCCATTTACATAAACTGTGGCATAAGAGCCTACTCCATCAAAACGGATAAANAATCTCTTATCAGCATCATAAGCCGGCAAGTCGAATTCTTTCTTGTACCATGCATTACCGTGACGATTACCATGTACCAGCTGACGGTATCCCGCATAATCATCCCAGTTATGAGGAAGATTAACTTTCTTCCAGTCGGCAGTCACATTAAATGCATCATAAGTATTGCTGTTTTCTCCTGCAGCAATAGTAAACCAATCATTATTAAGTGAAGTCGTGATTCTCTTTCCAGTCGGTTCAGGAGCAGGGAAATGAACTTCCGATTTCCCCATTGGTTTTGAAACAGCCACGGCAATACCACGCTGATCATTGTTATTTACTCCACAATAGTAATGGTAAACAACTCCTTTATATTCAATCACACATGATTTATGAGCAAAAAGATTATCATAATCCTTAGAAGGAATAACCAAATCGTCGCCAGTCCAGTCGGTCCAGTGAACAAGGTCATACGAACAGGCAAAAGTATTGAATGCTTTATATTTCCTTGAGCTACGGAAAGCACTGAAATAGAACATAACATACACATCACCTATTTTCTGAATGTGTGCATCGGCAGTAAGTCCCTCTTCATGAGTAAAGATTGGATTGCCTTCATATCTNTTCCAGTGAATCATATCATCAGACAGAGCAATACCAATTCTTTCAGCCTTGATATTTGTCTTTGGGTTACGTCCACCGGCATTGTAATACATTACAAATTGCTTGCCTAGCTTTTTATCCTTATCCCAATAAACACAACTCTTATACTGAGTAATGTTTTCAAACCACTGAGCATCTTTATCTTCCGGGCTCAAAATTGGTTTATCCAGACTTTCCCACTCGTGAGCCTTCGTAATATTTTTCTTAGTAAAAGCCACACCAATTTTCAAAGGNCCGGACTCATATCCGGCAGAAGCGCCACCAATATAAGTCATCCAATATTTATGTTTGAACTTATTTAGCTTATAACTTCCACCCCATGTATTATCGAGTAAAGAGAGAAAACCACCGCGCTGATTAGTATCCCAGGTACCATCACGGAAAGAAAGAACATTTCCCAAAGTTTTCCACTTAAGCAAATCATCACTTTCNGCCAGCATAGTCTGGTATCCACGACCATCTTTACCATTCTGCCCGTTATACATCAGGTAAGTCATGTACCACTTATTACCTTCTCTGAACACACTCGGACAGTCTACCTTATATTTATTGGTGGTTGGCGCAATAACCAAACCATACTTATAAGGAGTTTTTATCTTCTCATAAATTTCTTCCATTTTATTCTGAGGNACTTGCTGTTGAGCAAATCCTCCCAATGAAATAAGAAGAGTAAGAAAAGCCGTTAAATGGCGTTTTATTATCATCATTTTATCTCTATAATTTATATTAATAGAATAACCAGTCAACTGTTTCTTCGGCTCCAGCCAAACCTGCATTTCTAGTTACCATATCTTTCTTATTCGTAAATCCAAGAACAATCAGATATCCTTTTGGCAATAAGAGTTTATGTTTACCTGCCCCAAAACTATAAGGATGAACATTTGCAAGAGGCATGTTGTTTATGCGAATAGCATTTATCAACTTAGGCTCAGCCTGACCATATTCATTCGCTGCAGCATCAATTTCCAGTTTCGGAGCTTTGGCAAATTTTCTTTGATCATCCCGGAAATAACCAACCAGCAATGTAACCGGTTCCTGAGTTTCAAATTCAATCGTTGTACCCTCTTCACGTTGTTTATCACCATTGAAACAGAAAGCAGAAAGTCCTTCCAATTCAGGAGCAATAGCCTCAACTTTATCATTCAGGTTAGTAAACAACTGTGCTCCCTTTGTTAGTTTTACTACAGAAGGTTTACCAAGTAACGTAACCTTAGCAGGAGCAAACGCAGCAATCTTTGAATCTGTAGAAGATAACTTACCGTTTGCTTTATCTTTCAACATTGCCAGATTTGCCTTAAAGTTATCTAATTCTTTCTGATAATGAACAAGCATTTCTGCCCAGGTTTTGTTTTTACCATCGTCACCACCAATAGGAATACGGCGTTGTGAGGTCTGCATACTGTTAGCATACAAATAAGTATCCTTTGTAAGATCAACTAACTTTTTATAATGTTGCAAGCTCTGTTCCAACAAAGGAATAGCAGCATCTAAATTCTTCAGATCTTTTCCCCACTGATAGTCGAGAACCAGCTTAGCTGCTTTTACTTTCAGGTTGAAAGCATAAGCAAACTCGCGGTAGCAATGCATATCATTACGAAGACGTTCAAACTCGTCCTTATTCTTTGTTACCTTGCCTTCCACACTATCTATAGCGTTAATAGCTTTATCTCCGTGTGCTATTACCTGAGCAACAATATCAAGAGGCAATTCACCAACATGTGGTTGTTTCTTCCATTCCTTTTCAACATATTCAATCAGCTTTTCACCTTCCGGTCCACAGCTTTCATAGAATCCCGGATAGATAGTATACTTATATGGATTAACCAGTTGACTCACAAACATACCCAAAAGAAGCGTCTGTCTGTTACCTTCGGTTATACCAAAGCGACGCAATAACTTAGGTGCTATTTCGCCTGTTTGTTCGTAAGCTTCAAGAATATTACCCGCATCTTTTGCATCAATACCATAATAATCGCCCAGTTGTTGTTCCCAATATACTATTTCATCTTTACGGTCGCGGTGGCAATTCCATGCATAACGAGCCCATCCTTTATACCACATCCAGTCACGATCGAGTTGTTCCTGACGCTTACCATCAGGTANTTTATCGGCAGTATAAGGCCAATCCCAGTAAGAAGCCTGCGGATAAAGATGAAGTGCATTCGCTCCATGAACATTATGCATCGCATTTACTGCCTTCTGAATAAAATCAGGAGAACTCCAGCGGAAAGGTTCCAGATTGGCCAGAATATGTACGTTACTAATATGAATACTTCCTAAAGAACTAAGATCTTTATGAATCTTTGCCCATGGTCCGCGAGGTTCGTAAGTAGTAAGCGATTCTCCATTATATTTGTGCATAGTATACAGATTCTTGTAAAGAGGGAGTGCTTTATCCATTACCATCTTACAATCAGTATCGTGAGCACGAAGTAGAACTGGAGGTTCATCGGTACGTCCCAAAGCCTTAAGTCCGTCTTTTACACCCGGAATAATAGTTTTGGTAAACCATTCCACATCATCTTCATAAGTATCCATTGCTTCACCAAGGCAAACCAATAATCCTACATTAGGATACTTTTCAATAAAAGCAGCNATNGATTTACGNGTATAGTCAGCAATTAATGGAGTAATAGGACGATTTCTATCCTGAGTTTTAATACCATAATGCTCGGCAAAAGGTTTTGAAACAAGGATATTATAAAACATCTGAATAACAAAGATACCNCGNTTGTCGGCCTCTTTTGTTATGAATGAAAACATCTCTTCGTTTTTCTTGAATGTAGCATCATCCACTTCAACAGCAAACGGATAATCTTTTAGTTTAACTAAAGAAGCAAATGGGTGACCATTCCACAAATAAACAGAGTTCATTTTGTTTGCCACAAGCATATCCAGATATTTAATCCACATCGCTTTATCATAGAACCATGGNAAGTTTTCTTCAGTATAAGGATATTCGTATACAGTTCTTCCNGGNANGTAATANGGTTTCTGTACTCCAATACATGTACCTCTNAACACCATTTCNGGAGCATCAGTCATGTTTGCAGAAAATTCCANAGTATTCTTTTTAACCTGATCTTTCAGTTGAAGGCAACCATACAAAGCTCCGGTTGGATCATTGCCATACATTAAAGTTATATTTTTNTTTGTCCCGATATAGAAGCCCTCTTTCTTGTTAAAATCAGGAAGCATAAAGCCATATTTCTTAGCAAGGTTAAGCGAAATAGGATCTCCTTTTTCCAAAGCAAGAATTGTTTTTCCACTTAAATGTTTTGCATCATTCAGATTACGTACTTTAACCGTATATCCGTCGTTCTCAAGAGTTGTCTTCAGCTGTTCTGTTCCAAACTGTAAACGTTTGGATGCTGTAGGCGAAGTAATTATCGACACNGCATTCTTTTGGCATGAAGCAAAAAGACAAGCCAATCCACACAAGGTCAATACTTTCAGTTTCGTCATCGTTCAAATAAGTTTATAATGTTATAAAAATGAGACGAAAACAAAGGAGGAATGTACTCAAATGCGTGCAATTTCCTCAAGAAAGAAAGGGGCTTCCATTACGTACACCCGGATGGACAATATTCGTACACCCGGATGGACTCTGGCGGTACACCCACATGTAGAAAGTGCGTACACCCCGGTGTACGGAAGAATGAATAAGTTATAAATAAAAAAAGCGAAGAAGCTGGTTGTTATCCTTGCTTCTTCGCTCTTTTTATTTCAAAGCTATTATGATTAATTACGGTAGTTTACTGTAACTTCTGCATTATTGCCTTCAATTAAGATACGATATTCATCGTTAGAAAGTTTCTCAACAACTCCGGTAGATGCTTTAGGTTTGGTTTTACTCTTGAAAGTAAGATATCCTCTACCCTCGCCGGCTTTAACCTTGATTGTTTTTTTATCCATATATACGTGAACGCCTCCCTTAGGAGTAGGAACCGTTCCTTCAATCCATTTCAATCCACCCAAAGAAGGATTGATGGCGAACTCACTGTATCCTGGTTTAAGAGGTTTCACTCCCAGATAATATTTACCTAACAAGTAAATAGGACTTGATCCCCAAGCNTGACAAAGACTCTTTCCGAACGGACGNCCATACATTTCATAATGTTTGCTGCCTTTATCTTCNGGATTATATTTNTCCCAGAAAGAAGTAGCACCCAGTTTAAGCATTCCTCCCCAGTAATCCTTTATTTCTTTGGTTACATTCGTTTGTTCGCCAAGTGCACAAAGAGATTCCAATTCATAGAAACGCATNTAAGGAGTTGATATCTTCATAATAGAATTATTCANTATAACCGACTTCTTAACAGCTTGCTTTTTCTGATTATCCAGATAATCAAACAAGATTCCAAACATATTTGCATAGCGGGTAACCTGCTCGCTTTGCTTTCCATTCAAACGGNTATGAACGAAACCTTGTTTCTCGTTATTCCAGAAAGCTGGTTCCAANTTCNATTTAAGAGNAGTNGCCAACTTATCATATTTTGCTTTATCTTCTTTATTTCCGGTAAGATCAGCACACACAGCCATTGTTTCCAGACTCTTGCAGAACAAAATCTGTTCAAAGCTCAGTTCGCCGTGCTTATCCATATAACCATCGGCCCAGTCCACGAAGACCCAGTCGCCGGTCATACCTTCAACCATACCATCCTTATTGGTTCTTCCCAACACATAATCCATCATGGTAGCCATCTTCGGATAAAGTTGTTCAATTAAATGGCGGTCACCTGTATACAGATAGTAATCATATACACTAAGGAACCAGTAGAACGTATAATCCATGATAGTATTAATATGCGAAGTAACAGGATCTTTTCCGCGAAGCAGATTGATAGTACGGCCTACAGTGTGAGAATCGAAGAACAAATAATAATTCATCAGATAACTTTGAATGGCATCGCCACTCCACACCCAGCGGTCGCGCTTAATACCATCAATAAAGAATTCACGAGTAGTAAGATGCATTGTATAAGCAGCCACATCCCATATTTTATTAATCTCCGGATCACTGCAACGGAAAGAACCACGATAAGTTTCAGGAAGCGATTCGTAAAGCATTGATGCCTTTGCAAAGCTCACTCCCGGATCAGTTACGATATATACATATCTGAAAGCCTTAGAACCCTGAACGGTATAATCTTTAGCTTCAGTATTGTTTATTTCAAAACGATCGAGTGTTTCACAAGAACCCGTACTCATTGCTTCTTCTTTGGATTCTCCGTAGAATATATTCACTTTACCATTTCCCTTCAGTTGTTCAAGTTTGATGTAACCAAAAGTTTCCTTTCCAAAGTCCACCAACACGCCTTGCGTTTGCGGAGTACTGGAAACCGCATTAGCAGGTTCAGTATGCAATTTAAACTGAGAAGGCAACTGAGCAGGATCATTAAAGTTCCAGCTGGCAGCATCCATGTAAGTTGTAGCCGAAGTATCCGATGCCTTGCCCGATTCGTCAATCCATTCCTTATCTTCGTAAGTCACTTTCCATGACTGATCAGAGAAAATTGTTTTACCAGATACATAGATAGCAGGAACCGTTGCCTGATTGTGAACTTTGATATTCAGGCTATGTTTTCCTTCCGGAATAATCAGCGTTTTAGGAGCACCAAACAGAAGTTTACCATCAAGTTTTACATTGTAGCGTCCCTCAACAGCAATTGTAATCTCCTCCGGTTTAAACAGATTCAGTTTCTTTGAGAACTCAACCAGCACGTAATGGCTATCCATTTTCCAGAAAGGAGGAAAGAAAGCTCCCCTTTCCGTACGGTTATTATTCATGTTATTGCCGAGCCATATTTCATAATCGCCCTGATACCAAATCCATGTAGCTTTTTGTGCTTTCATTGAAGAAACAGAAAGAACTATTAAAAGGATTAATAAAAAATTACGTTTCATCTTTATATTATTAAGATTATTTTTTCAACAAATATAGGTAATCCGGTTGTAAACCAGCACGGTTACGAATACTATCTGCCACCATCGGACCATTGTTTGTCCATACATTACCCGGTCCATTGGCATTCTTCAGGAACTTTTCGGAACCACACCAGTTATCTTTCACTTCAATGAACGATGAACCTTCGTCGGTATACAAATAGAACCAGTGATTAGGATCGTGTGCATAAGGAGAAAGAACAATATCATGCACATAATTCTCGGCAACCACTGTTTTTGGTTGAGCAGAAAGCGTGTAAATACCGGCCACATCATGCATGTGAATAGCATAATGATGGATATTATTTGCAATCACTTTATTATTTCGCATGCAATTCACAGTCTGAGTCCATCCCCATCCCAGGTTAATTCCAGTGTACGACACATAACTGATTTCGTTATGCTGAATGGTTACATCTCTTACAAAACCTGCACAGATAGCCACACATCCCCAGTCTTCATTTGTTACATCTGTAAAGTAATTGTTGGCAATAAGCTGATTGGCGCAAAGCACTCTGCTATCTGCCGGATCGTAAGGTAAATGAGATTCAAACGAAGGATCATTAAACTTACCAGTCTGCAAACCATTACCGGCAATATCCCTGAAGATAGAACCTTCCACGCTTACATGCTGAGCAGCTTCAACAAAGTCGAGCCCGCAAGAACCCAAATGTTCAAAAGAACAATTAGCAAAAGCAATATTGTTTGCACCCTGCACCTGAACGGCAGCAGGCGGACGACCAATCCATCCCTGATTATCCAGCGGATGATTATGATCATCTCGCAGTTGTTTCGGATTCAATGTATAAGCATCCAGCATATACATACCGGCTTGCAAAGGCACATGTCCTTTTTCCGACGGACGCATCCAGGTGGTATAATTAAAGTTGATACCTTCGAAGCGAATGTTTGAAACCGGACGATCAACCGTTCCTTCCACCTGAACCACTGTTTCCAAAGCAGGAACCACAGCCGATGCCGTTTTCATGTTTTCTCCTTCACGTGGATAATAATAAAGTCGACTGGTTCTGTTATCATAATACCACTCTCCCGGTTGGTCGAGTAACTCAATTGCATTGGTCAGATAGAAAGCAGAGTTCACCCCTTTGCCCAACATTGGTCGTGGCCAGGGATGTTCAAATTGAATGCGACTTTCAGGATTGCAGAATTTAATTCCGGCAGAATCACCCTGCACCTTTATAGACTTGATACGAAGATTGGCAATTGCCCACATTTCGTGAAGTACCAGCTCTGCATGACGAGCATTCATGATAGCCTTCACCGATTTAGCAGGCACCCAAAGAATTTCGTTTTCCACATCATTGTTCACAATCCTTGCCATCTGTTTAAAATCGGCAACATTACGGGCACGAACGGCTTTCTTTCCGTTTATCCACAACTGACGGAAATCCGCCGTTCTCCCGTTAAAATCGGGAACTTCCGTTACCCAGACTTTTCCTTTTGCTGAAGCAGGCAGGCCTATTACATTTCCGGCTTTTTGCCATCCGGAAAGTGATACCCCACCACTAATAACTACCTTTTCATCCTTTACCGGCTGAATAACCGTAGGCGATTCTTTCGTGCCCGAATCTTCGGGACGGATAAAGACCGGTTCATACAGAGAGTAAGTACCTCCCTGCATGTAAATATGAATACCGCCCTTAACCGACTCATCTTTTAATCGTCTGAGTTCGCGCGCCTGTCTCAATGCTCCTGCCAAAGTAGCTTTCGGAGAAGTCTGAGTTCCGTTGTTGCGGTCATTGCCATGCACGGAAACCCATATATCAGCCGAAGAAGCCTTTGTTATCCCTAAAAAGAGAACAAGCAGGAGAAATGGAATACGTTTCATTTTTCTTATATTATCTGTTTATCAACATTCATTTATCGTGCCAAAGGCATCCATACAGTCATATCTGCTTTACCACGGTTACCCCATGCATAATAAGGAATCAAGCGGATTTTTACCTTCTTTGAAGAATCAGAAACTGTTTTGTAAAGAGTACCCTTCCATGAACCCTCGTTCATCAGTGAAGCTTCACCATCTAAAGCCACAATCGGGCTACCATCAATGGTAATCTTATTCGGAGTAAGCTGAATATTTGCAGGAATCAATACATTATCAATAGACTGTCCGCCTTCCACATCCATAGATTCAAGACAGTAAACCAGCGGTCCACGTTTTACCACAGTCTGGTTACGAGTCTCTTCCACCAACGGATTAGATTCCATCAGCTTCACAGTCATGGCAAGATTCAGTTCCACAACATCGCCCTTTTTCCATACTCTGTTCACTTCCGCATATTTTCCGGCAGACACATCAGCATCCACAGGTTTGCCATTAACAGTCAGAGTAGCTTTTTCGCACCATTCAGGAATACGGAAATTCATGGAGAAAGCTTTCTTTGAGGCAACTTTATCAACAGTTGTAACCACTTTACCATCCCATGGATAATCAGAAATCTGAGTCAGTTTTAAAGCAGAACCATCAGTAAGTTTGGTGTCAAGCTGGTTGCCACCGTATAAGTTGAACCATACCCCTTTTTGTGAAATACTATATGCATAATTCTGAGCTTCGCACAAAGTACGCATTGTGTTTGGAGGACAGCAAAAACAACTGATGTATGACTGACGCTCTCTTGGCCATCTCAAGGTATAAGGAAAATCTTTCGACAAACGCAACGGATTGGTGTAGAAGAATCTCTTTCCATCCAAACTGACATTAGACAAAACGCTATTATAAAGAGCAGTCTCCATCACATCTGCATACTTCTCTTCACCGGTAGTCTGCAACATACGCCAGTTGAAAAGCATGTTACCGATATTTGCACATGATTCATTGTGAGCCGTACTGTTGGGTAATTGGTAAGCACGACCATAAGACTGGTGTACTTTCTGTATAGAATCCGGTTCGTAGCAAGTACCATCAGGAGAAGTACCGTCATACAAAGCACCGCAAGCGCCCGTTACATACATCTTTCTATTAACAATATCGTCCCAAATAGATTCCAGATTATCCTTTAACACCTTCTCTCCGGTTTCAGCATATACATCAGCCACACCGGCATACAGATAATTAGCACGAACAGCATGTCCCATTGCCTTCTTCTGGTCGCGGAAAGGAACACGATCCTGATTATCATCAGTACCATTCTTCACCATACCACGAATATTAATCAGGTTCTTTGCAAGTTCCAGGTAACGAGGATTGCCTGTTGCACGATACATCTCAACCACACCCATATAGTGAGAAGGACATATAGCGTTGCGGGCAAGTTCAGCCGAAGCCGTTTCGTAGAAGTAGCAAAGGAAATCAGTTGCCTTGATAGCAGCGTTGAACAAAGTCTTCTTTCCGGTAGCTCTGTAATGTACACAACCAGCCATCATCAAGTGACCAAGATTATAAGTTTCAAAGTTAAGGCGGTTAGCAAAAGCCCCCACTTCATTGGCGCCACCCACTTTTGTTCCAATAACAGTCTCTTTGTGAGCCTTGTGAGAGTCGACACCTTTATTTTTTTCTTCAATAATAACCGGAGTATGAATATATCCGTCTTCNCGTTGCGCCTTCACGATAACAGCAACAGCCTTATCCATCAGCGCATCCAGTTTCGGATCTTTATTTACCGCATAAACAGCAGCCACACCTTCCAGCCATTTATAAAAATCGCCATCATGGAAAGGAGGTCCCCAATGTTCGCCCGGACACACACCAGCAGCCACTTCAAAGTTGCGGAAGCCATGTGAAATTTCAGGAGCATTCCATGTATTCCACATGCTGATAAGCATAGTGTCTTTGCAAACGCGGAATCTATCACCCCAAAAGCCGTTAGTCCACTTCACAGCTGACAAGTCAACATTGGTAAGTTGTGCATACTTACTTTTCGAGGTATTCATTAAGGCTTTTTCTTGTGCCGGCAAAGCCATAAAAGCCGATAATAAACCAAGTGTAAGAAGTCCTTTCTTTATCATTTCTTTTTTCGTTAATATAATGTGTTAACTATAAGGACGAAGAAAGGGCGGTTTTGTAATGGGGGAAAAAGTGGTTTAAGTATAAATAAAAAAAACAAATATTTAAATATTTAACCAATAGTATAGTTAAACTCAATCCATAATCATATTTTCCTGATGCAGTTTTAGTATATTCATATTTCTTACATTTTCCTTGAAAGCTGAGTCATATTATTTACGCTCTTTTTCCATAATTAAGATAAACCTTTTAGCTTAACTTAATCTTCGCTCAAAGTTAGCTATTCCAGAGATAATAATCCTAATGAATATATAATATCCATAGGGTATATTTACTAAACATAATGATAGTAATGCTGGTTATAATAATTTTATAAGATACTTCATTTTTGTTACTATCATTTTCTAATTTCATATTTAATTGTATCTTTCTTAGTCATTTATTGTCATTTCATCCATTTTATGACCTTTGCGTAGGTAAAAACCACCTCCCATTAAACCTATAGAAATAGAAATTATACTAAAAATTAAATCAATTTGTTTATCTGTTACTGCTTGAGCTAATTCGGTAACACATAAAAAAATGGATATCCCTCCCAAAACGATTAAAAAAATGCCCCATACTTTTCTTTTTTTACTGGGTGGAGCAACAGTTGGGACTGATTCATCCTCACCACATAATGTGATTATTAAACCAATTATAGGTGTAAAGCAAAGACAAAAAAATAGACTCCACCAATACCCCATTTTTCTGTTAAGTCCAAACAAAGCAAATAATAAATTCCAAACCAATCCGATAACATAGTACATAGTTGTATATTTATATGTTGATTAATCTAATATTTTGCAGTATGTAATTTATTTCTTTATCCATAACAGGAACTTCAACGCAATGATATTGACGATAATCTGCATGAAGTATTACCAAATACATTTTATCTACAATTATATTATAACGTTTCTTCAAAATATATCTATAAATATTTTGTTGCAGTATATAATGATTATAAGCTGAATTATCTAGATGACTTAGCTCACCAGTTCCATTCTGATAAGAATTAATTTGAATAGTAATATCGTTTAAGATAGATTCATTAATTATTTTTAAACTTCTCTTCCAATCATATGTAATATAGGAATCTCCTTCTTTACATAGCAAATCAATAGTTCCAGCAATTTTGTCCTCTTCATCGAAAATTCGCCATTCAGTTCTATATGGTTTGACCTCTTTTGCTTTTATAAAATTCTCAAAATAAGTCCATTCTCTATTGATGGTAATATCTTCTTGAATCTTTTTATGAATACCTGTAAATTCAAAATGAAACATTTTGTCAACAGACTTTCTATCTAAAAAATAATTTTCTATTTGAGAATGTAAATATGTACCAATTTCTCTAGAAAGTGCCCCTTTATAATTCCATGAATCAATAAACTCAATAGCAGGAATACCTGTTTGTAATTCTTTATATGAAGCACGATATAAGCTATCGAAGGCAGGAAAAAATCTTTCAACTAAATTACTAACAGGTGTCATGTTTATCTTTTCTTTATAAATATAAAGATGTTTTTCTGGATAAAACTTAATATCTTCATCACGACTACTCCTGTTCAAAGAATTGAATAAGGTTAATTTTGCATTTCCCACTATGCAGTTTAAATTCAAAGGTTTTACCTCAGTAATATATTCTTTTTCTTTCTCATTAAGTATCAGATTTTCTGAATTATAGATTCNCGTTTCAGTTTCTCCGAAATTTCTTATATTNAAATAATTTTCACGTTCCTTTNGTTTTTCCCATTTTTGAGCATCTAACAAAGACCATCGTTCTTGTTCATCAGGATTATCAATTAATAAGAGATTTTTTTCAAATATTGAGTTGGGATCAATTGCATGAATTATTTTAGCAATGTACCCCACGCACTTATAAGACTGCTCAACAATCTGTTTCTCTGAGAAACGAATTACAATCCAACCAACATTGTTGATATACGTATCTCTTACATCATCACCGCAATCAATAAAATGTATAGGAACACGACTAAAGCCTGAATATGGTTCATCAATTTCAATATCAATTCTTATATTTAGTTTAGAATTCTTGCCAACAATAGCAATATCTGGTTCATATGGTCTACATCCTTCTTGAACAAGCAAACAAGCATCACCAAGAATTGAATAATTATTATTTAAATAAGCTTCTAATTGTTTTTGGAATGCTTCTTCCATTTTACCACGCCTTGCTATCTTTCCTTTACGATGTGGCCAAACAATACATCCATTTTGAGGATACTTAGTTACCGTATATCTCGAGATATTATTCTGTATGAATTCTTTAGGTACAGAATAACCAACATATGTTCTTTCCCCCGAATTAACGATAATAATAGGTTTAAATATATTTTCGCTTTTTACATCTTGGTCTTGAGGAGCCATTATAATACTAATTGGCAAGGGCTCATTTTTAAACTTTTCACGAATGAGATTAATAAGGTTCAGTTCTATCTGTTTTGAATCAATCGTACCGATCGTATTTTGTGATATAATAGCTTTATCTTTATGACTTAAATCAAATGTATTTTGATTTTTTATAGGTTCCTCTTTTGAGGGAGAAAGTGAACCTTTATATTTAGAAAACAATATTAACAGATAACAAATAAATGCTATAATAAAAAAAACTATAATATAAAATATAGTCGAGGCGCTAATATCACTATCATTTATTGCTCCTACATTTTGACATAAAGAAGTAGTGTCATCAACAGCCAGTTGCAGATTATTCCAACGAAATGAATTAATAATCTTTTCAAAATCAGCTGCCCAAATATCAGCTTCACTCTCTTTATAAGACATTAGAATTTCAGCAACTTCGTTGTTATTAGCAAGATAGAATATTTTTACTTGAATTGGCGTTTTATAAGCACCAACCCTTCTATATGAAGATACTAAAGCGCAAATATCCCCAATTTTTCGCCATTTAATACTTTGAATATTAAGCAACTTAGCATTCCTGACTTGAAATTGAATTTCTTCATTAAAGGTTTTATAGTCTTCTTGCGTTAAGGCTGGTGATTCATTGGCATTTAAGTAATCATTATGATTGCCCTTAGAATATGTAATGATAATACGACAGTACTTATTAAATCCTTCTTTACTCATATTAGAAAGATTCTTTTGCTGAAAAATGATTATACTATCATTATATTTAGACTGTTCATATTTATAGCTTTTCAAGTTAGTATAAGTATCTTCTTTGTGTCTTAACTCAATGGTAGAAGGAATTGAAATTTTGAAAGCACTATTGATTTCAAAATTACACCATTCAGTTTGTGAATATGAATCGCAAACTATAAAATATAGCAAGATTAAAAAGAAGTAACGTTTCATTTTATTATGCACTTTTACATAAAATTCCTTTTGAACTTATATATCTAAAATATGTCATAGATAAAAGATCTAATATAATTCCTAATATAAGAAACAGAAGATTCCCCCACAATCCATATAAACATAAATGCCAACCATATAAAATCAAAAATGAAGAAATAGTTGTTAGTACAAGAAAAAAGACAAAAATTGTAATGTTAAAAATTACAGCTAATAATTTACCAAAAAACATTTTATAGATTGAAATCGATATTATTTGAATATGGGCAATAAATCCGTTAAACAATTCTATGGACACTCTAAAAGGTCTAAAAATCACAATTATACTAATAATCATTATTGGAAAAACCATCCATCCAACAGCAGATAATTCCCCCTGCTGAATTGTTCTCAAATAAGGTTGTAAGTCTACTTCTATAAACATTGTTAGTATTAGAAAACTGAAAATGATATATAAAACTTTTAAGAATATTAATCCACATCCTTGTTTTTTCACTGGTTGCACATTTTCACTGTAAACATAGCAATATTTGTTATCAAAAACAGGTTTATTCTCATAGTAATGACATATGAAAGATTCATTTTTTCTATCCATATGATTGCAAAATATGCATTGTTTTTTCTTTGCCATATAATTATTTTTTTATAGTATATATATCGATTTATGAAAACAATATTACAAGAGATAAAAACAATATAAGTTATTAATTCTGAGTAATAATATTATATTTAAGATGTTACTATCTTTAACCATATTTTTCAAATTCAATACAAATATAATATAAATTAATTTCAAAAGAAGAAAAAAAAATATTATTTTACTTTTTATTGATTATAATACCATTAGTTTTAAATTTATCAAACAACTATCCAAATAACTGAGTGAACGAAGAATACAGGATAATGATAAAAGCCCCATATCTAACAAGTCTTGCTGAGTAATATTGAGCAAGACTCTTCTATCTTTTATTATATCGTAGAAGTCCATAAGTACATTATTTTGCCCATTTGAAGCAGAAAGAGTGTATTTTATTAGATATAAAACAAAAAAGTGCAATATTCTGCATATTACACTTTCCTGTTTTTCTATATTTTAAATAAACTACAAGCTATACTTCCCCTCAATCTTAACAACAGCATTACCACCAAAAAGAACTTTACCATCTACAGCCTTAAGCTTCACAATATTAAAAATTCCAGTTATCCGTTCTGCTCAATAGAGACAGACGGACCATTCCAAAGTTGATTCTTCAGCATGTATCTCATTGCCTAATTGCCTGAATCTGTTGCTAGGGCTTCAAATAGCCAAACTTAGGAGCAAAATACGAGTCCTGATTTTATTTGATTACATATCAACAAAACGCTTCAACCGACTAAGCCGTTCTTCATAACTCCGCAAATACATTCGCTTTAGCTTATCATCAAGAAAAGAATTATCTATCAACTCCTTTACAAGTGGCTGAGAAGTAGTAAACATCTCCATGATTTTCTTTATCTTCTTCTCCGGCACTCCTATTCTGCACCCGAAATGAATAAAATCATCACTGCAAGGATGTCCGGTTTGCTCATATATTTCAGAATATTCTTCTTTTGGGAATAAGCCACCTTCGAGTGCAAAATCGCTATCTTTTATGTGTAGAGAAGTATTCATTAAATCGTATGCCGGAGCTAAAAGATAGTCGCCATTTGGAGATTGCTGCAATGAAAAGTTCTTTTGGTGAGCATCGCCATTGGCGAACAGATAATTAAATACTACCAACGTAAAAAACTTACTCATTTCAACTTGCCAAGCAGATACATTGTTACGGATTAACAAAGCCAAATCTTCATAACTACCGGTATATTTAAAGTCTTTACCATGGGTTACTGAAGTTTTACTGGCTAATGAAGAAAAATCTTCCTGATTTATTTTTGTTCCGTCGGCTGCTATATCAAATCGTTTGGTTATATATGCTATTTCTCCGTTACTAAAGAAAATCAAGGCATTTTCTGCTGTTTTTATTTTGTAAACCTGACTGGCAATCTGCATCGTTAGATGTTCATTTGCATGAATCTGATTACGAAACTTTAAATGCTTATAGTTGGGTGCAGGTTTAATAATGTAAGTTCCCTGAACTCCTTGCGGTGTAAGTACAATATTTCCTTTATCAACAATGGCCGATAATTTTTCTTGTACACCAGATACTGAAATCTGATTTATGTAATCTGCAATATCACTTTCTTCGGCATCATAAGAAAAATCGAGAATATGGTTCACTGATTTTCCGTTAAAGACACGCTTCAGGCACAAAGGACTGTATTTATCAAATCCTTCAGCTAAAGTACCCGGACAATATTTTATTTCTTTCATATCTTCTTCACCGTTACTGCACCAATAGTATCTGTATGCGCTGTTGCAAGTAATAGTCCAAAATAATCTTCTTCATCAATACGAAGTGTCTGGCATTGAATGGCTTTATTTGCTCCTTCAGACAACATATTGAAAAAGAAAGAGAAAAGGGTTTCCGATCTATATTCCTGTTTTGTCTTTGGAAGCGTTAGACTGATTGCCGGTAAACAGGAATCCTGAAAGTATTTATCGTCATAACGGAAAATGTATTCTCCATTATCATTCTCGGTAAGAAGTCCGGCCAGAATCTTATTGTAATATACTTCTGCCTGTCTCATAATTTAGGTATTTCTCTAACTTTCATTATCAATTCAAGTCCAAGTGCATCGGTTATTTTTCTAAGAGTATCGATAGATGGATTACCGTTACCTTTTTCTATAGCTTTTATGGTCCGAAGACTAACGCCGGAAATATCTGCCAGGTCTTGCTGAGTAATATTGAGCAAGACTCTTCTGTCTTTTATAATATCGTAGAAATCCATAAGTGCATTATTTTGCCCATTTGAAGCAAATATAACGTATTATATCGGATATAAAACAAAAAAGTGCAATATTCTGCATATTACACTTTCCTGTTTTCTATATTTTAAATAAGCTACAAGCTATACTCTCCCTCAATCTTAACAACAGCATTACCACCAAAAAGAACTTTGCCATCTTTGGCATTAAGCTTTACAATATTAAAGAGATCTTTTTCACCATTTTGTTCTATTGAAACTGGCTGACCGCTCCACATCTCATTCTTCAGCATATAATATCCCATTGCCGAATTCCCTGAACCGGTTGCGGGATCTTCAAGATAACCAAACTTCGGAGCAAAGACACGGGTTCTTATTTTATTTGATTTATCAGCTACATCGTTGGTAAAAACGAGTATTATATCTATATCGTTATTGAGGCAGAATTCTTTCAACTTTGGTTCATCCGGTTGCAGAGCAAGGATATTATCCAAATTCACTATCGGAACAATCAGTGTTCTTAAGCCTGCATCAATCAACATAACAGGGTGTTGCTGATCAATACTTTCGACGGTAGTCTGAAGATTCACAGCTATATCTACCAACGAAGGTTTTACTTCAAGATATTCAGGACTGGGAGCTGTGATAAATACGGCATCGAGTGACTGAAGTTCGTTATATACCGCCAAATCTCCTTTATTGGTTTTGATTGTAACTTCTTTAACTTGTTGCAGCTCCTTATTACTTTTCACCAGATTGTACATACACGCAATGGTTCCGTGTCCGCAGAATTCTACTTCACACTCGGAAGAGTAGTAACGCAACCTGTATGCATTATTGGTAAGCGGAGTGCAATACACCACTTCGGACACAAATCCTTTGTGATCTTTTGCTATGGTCAGCATTTCTACTTCTGTTAACTGCTGATCTTTATCGAGGAACAGACAGGCGGCAGGATTCCCTTTCGACTGTCCGCTTGTAAATGCATCCAGTTTTCTGTAAACGAATTTATTCTTTGCATCAGTTTCAGAGGCTGCAAAAGGATTTTCTGGTTTCGCCTGATTAGCTGTAGTTGTTTTCTTCTTACCGAATTTATTAGCTTTTTCCCATGCTGCCTTTCTAGCCTGGTATTGCTCGTACTGATTTTCTAAATAATTATCCGCCATAAACTTTTTACTTTATACTCTGAAAAACAAAGGTATTCAATTAATTCTTTTAAAAAAGGGAAAATATTACTTTGTTACAGATCTAAATATGTTGAACATTCTTTGATTCTCTGCTGAAGAAATTCAAAAAGCCGGCGAATACTTTATTTCCTCTTGTACAAAACAAATATATCTTCTGTACAAAAGAATTAATTGTTTTGTACAGAGGATTACATTCTTTTGTACAATAATTCAATATTATGAATAATCATATAAAAATAAGAAAGTCGAATCAGCAATTAACCTTGAAGGAATACTTATAATTATTTTAGTAGCAGATAGTAGTGGAAGATAAATGTTCTAATAATTTATCTTCCACTAGTCAAAACGCCTATAAACAGAGATGTTTATCTTTATTTAGTAGCAGGTGGGAGATGTTTTTTGAAAAAAACTTTCTCCTGCAAATTTAATTGAGAATCAATTTATTTTCTTTCATCCTCTGCCCAACAGAAATCAAGAGCAGATTCGCGCTGAAGAGCAGCATCCACAATCTGATTAGCACTATCAATAATAATCTTTTTTATTGTGGTGGTACTAACGCCGGGAGTATATGGGAAATAAACAACACGTTTGTCCGGTTGAGATTTCATCCACTCCAACCCTTCCAAATATTTATGTTCCCAATCGTCTCCAATGGTCACAATATCAATTTTCTCCTCCCGAAGCTGAGCCACCTCGGTTAATTTCACTTGCTTTACTACTTTTGTCACGCATTCTAAAGATTCAATAATCCTAAAACGCTGTTCAAAAGGTATAATAGGTTTCATCCCTTTGTACTTTTCAATAAGTTCATCCGTGCTAACGCCAACAATCAGCTCATCTCCCAACTTCGCCGACCGTTCTAATAAGTTTAAATGTCCTACATGAAATAAATCAAAACTACCTGAAGTAAATACCCTAACCATCTCTCTTTTATTTTAATTCAGTTTATAATTCTCTATTTCCTTTATTCGTGCAGCCAATTCATCCAAATCCTCTTTTGATTGAACGCCTAAATGCGATACCCGGAAATAATGAGGAGTGCCTCCGGGCATTATATATATGTCTTGTTTCAACAGTTCGTTGAACAATATATCTCCGTTTTTGTGAACGAAAAATCCGGTAATGCAATTTGAAGGAACTTCGGCAGGAACTTCCCAGCCATTCTTCTTACAAAGACTTCTGAAGTAATGCGCTTTGTTTCTTACTTCATCAACAATAGCATCGGTTCCCTTCTCAATATCCATTTTTAAGCGGGCATGCAATTGCATAAAAAGTGTAGTTGCAGGACTGTAAGGCGTTTGTCCACGTTCCAGATTCTTAAGGTTTTCTGCAAAATCAAAATAATAACCTTTACGGGCATAAGGCAGATTCTGAACGCTCTCGGCAAGTACTATCAAAGATAATCCGGGAGCAATGTTCAACCCTTTCTGGCTACTTGTAATGCAGATATCTATTCCAAGCGCATCCATATCAAGAGGATCGGCCAGGAAAGAACTGATTACATCAACAACTAACGAAACATTATACTTATGACAGATATCTGATATCTTTTTAAGATTGAACAACTGACCTGTAGAGGTTTCATGATGCTGACATAAAAATACATCCGGTTGAGATTCAATTATGGCACTTTCAAGTTTATCATAATCGATATCCCTGGCAAAAGGAACTTCAAAGATTTCGTTCGGGCAAGCATAATAATCGCATAAGCTTTTCCAGCGATGTCCGAATGATCCGCCTGATATAATAAATGCTTTCTTCTTAAGAGTTACAAAATTAGTAACTACAGCTTCCATTGCTCCTGTGCCGGATGCCGTATAAAAAATAACCTTTCCTTTTTTGCAGTTTATGAGCTGAAGCATCATCTGCTCAGACTCTTTTACTAATGCAGAAAAAGCAGCAGTACGCATATAGGGTATCTGTCCGTTATTTATCTGCAATATCTCTTCCTCAATATTACCGGGAAAAACGTATGATTTCATTTTTTATCGTTTAATTCGTCCAAATTCTTTAATACTGGTGTATCTTCTCCAAAGATTAAGCTTCCGTTTCTTTGGAACACCATGTTTGCTTATATAATCAGCTGTAGCATCTAGCATACGCTTGCACACATTACCATCCAGATAGGGATCATAATTATTTTTAATCCACTGTCGTTTTTTTATTGCACCTTCATCATATAGAGCTGTTTCAAAAGCATCCGATAATTGATCGGGCTCAGTAATATTAGTCCAATAAATATCTTTTGAGATTGTACGCAAAGTGATGACCGGTCTATCCAGCAACAAAAACTCGTATACGGTAGATGATGTATCACTAATCATCACATCCGACATTAGTTGGTATTTTGTTACGTTAAAATCATCAATCCAAACAATATGCTCTTCACTTTCTGCCAACTGTTTATATTCATCAATCCATTCCTGCTTAGTTAAAGGGTGGAATTTGAGTAATAATACAATATCCTTTTTGTGAACAAGATCTACAAGAGTTTCTTTGATGTGTGGCAAAGAAGTTAAAGAAGGCGAGAAGGTTGGAGCATACAGCACAACCTGACTTTTTTTATGTTCGGCCAGCAAGTCAGCCTTTTCAGTATCAAAACTATGTAAGTGCTTTTTAATCCAGTCTTGCTTTGGCCATCCGGTTTCTACGACTTCAAAGTCTTTATATTTTTTGGCCAAAGTAGAGAAACCTTTAGTAAAGAAAGGACCCTGAGTGAAATAAGTATCAAAATATCTTCTTATCACCCAATGGTCTTTTTTCTCCGCCGCATATCCATGAAAAACCTGAATTTTTACTCCGGGAAGATAATAAGGAACAATATTTCCCGGAACAAAAATTGCTTCCGGTGAAAAATCGTAGACTTCCTGTATATTATTGGTATATGGAACTTCCTCACTTAAAGGGAATAAAGGTATTTTTTTTTGATGTACATACCAGAGAATTTTATTATCCGGAGATTGTACTGCTTCTTGATAAATTGGATATAAAATATCAATAGCATATTTATTTTCACAAAATAGTATTATACGCATTTTTTTAAAGAACTAATCCTTGTTTTGAATCATTTATTTAAAACAAACGCAAATTTACATAATTACTGCATAAAAAACAGTGTTTTTTTTAATAACATTGCAACACAAAATATCTTTATGTATCTATGAGTTTCTTTATTGAATGGCAATAAACTATAGAACAACTACTTAAGATATAAAACAAAGGAATTATAATAAAAAGGCAAGCTAAAAGAAAATATACTTTTAGCTTGCCTTTTTATTGCAAATACTTATCATAAACTTTTTACTCAACTACTTTTATGAGTCTTGATATACAAATATACAGCGTTTCAGGGCGTTTGCATTGAGATTATTTTATAGTAAACATTTCCGCAAATCTTTTTAGATGTGTATTGTCCGTTCCACAACAACCACCAACAATTTTCAGAGGAAAGTCTTTATGCAAAGCAATCATGTTATCAGCCAACTCTATATCTGAAGAAGATTTTAAACAATTGCATTCATTCAGTTCTTCCGGACTCAGGCTGGATGCATTTGCTTGTATACCCATAAATCGGGAACGAACCAATGGAGTGTTATTTTCAGCAACGGACAAGGCTTGATGTAAGTTATCAGGATGCACACAATTTACCGTATAGCATAAAGGATGCGTTTTTGTACCGGCATCAATTACTTCTATTGCTTTATGAATTGATGTACCGTCGAGCAAAGTTCCATTCTTACGAATCATAAAGCTTATGATGTAAGGAAGTTCAGTTGTTTCCATTGCTTTTGCCATACCAATAGCTTCTGGCAAAGCAGGCATTATTCCTGCAAACAGATAGTCGGCACCGGCTTTTTTGAATGCTTCCAAATGAGGTAGATGAAATTCTATTGCTTCATCTATTGACAAGGACTCCGAAGGTTGATAAGCATCTCCTCTACACCCTACCAAGCCTCCAATATATACAGAAGTAGTATAACCCGATTTTAATTCAGAAAGAAACGCTACATTATCGGCTATAATATCTTTATCACTGAATGCAGAACGGAGAACTCTTTCTTTATTAACTCTACGAGTTGGTGCCATCAACATAATCGGTAACTGAAAAGTCTCAGCAATATCCAAATATTGTTTGTAAATATCGGCCAACACCTCTTTGTATGTATCATTATAAATTAATCCGGCATGAACAATATGCTCATCCAAAGATATATTATATTCACGACGTAACCGCTCAACAATAGCTCCTTCTGTTAATATTATGGGAGATTTATGAAACGTTGTTTCAAAAGAAATATTTTCCATTCTATTCATTGTATATATCATCTGCAAATATATACAAACAAAACGAGTCTATTCTGGAATTCTACTATAATTGAGCAGCTCTTTATTCAGGTTAATTCTATAATCTTTTTAAGTAATAACATTCTAACAATCGAAATAATGGAAGTAAATTCAGCATAAGATAATCCAGAGAATGGATATTTTCTGCTTTTATATAAAACGAATAATGAGAAGGATAAAATAAAAACTCAAAAGGCTATCATTGCAAAAGTCGCAATGATAGCCTTTTATTCATACCCAGTTCAATATCCGGAATGCAAATACCTGATTTGAATGAAGGTTATCTTACTTATTTAACAACTCTCTCAACAAATTATCTAAATCATCACCAAATACATTTTTGGCAACTATTACTCCTTTTGAATCAACCAGAAAATTAGTTGGAATAGCTCTTACGCCATATTTGCCAATAATTTCACTCTGCCAGAATTTTAATTCAGAAATCTGAGTCCAGTCAAGATGATCATCAGCTATTGCTTTTACCCATTTATCTTTTGCCTTATCCAGAGAAACGGCCAGTACATCAAAGCCTTTATCTTTATACTTCTGATATATCTTCACAAAGTTTGGATTTTCTCTTCTGCAAGGAGGACACCAGGATGCCCAAAAGTCGATCAATAAATACCCTTTACCCAAACGATCTGAAAGAGCAACCGTTTTCCCATCTGGGGTTTTAGCAGAAAACTCGGGAGCTGTTTTGCCCACAGAAACATTACTTAATGTTTTTACCAGCTTGTTTAAAACCTGCACATAAGTTGTGTTATGCAACGAAGGATCAAGTAACTTGATATTTGATTCTATNTCGGTTNGGGAAAGTCNGTANGAGAAATCACGNTAAAGTGCATAAGCCGATACTAACGAAGAAGGATGTTGTTTAATAAACTCATCAATCTTCACATCTTCTTTACTTTTATACTCTTTAAAGAGAGCATGTAAAGCAGATCCCGTAACCTCTGTATTCTGATAATCGGAAGCCGGATCTAAATTCACAGTTGTTTTATTTTTATCCAAAAACAGCATATAAGGATTTTCCTTTGAGTCCAGAGAGATTCCGTAAATCTCAGGCAATACTGTTTTTGTGGAAAAAGAGAACTGTCCATTCTGTACTTTGGCAGAATCAACAACGACATAATATTTGTCTATAAACTTTTGCAGATACACTTTACCTGTAGTTACTCCACTTACAGAGCCATTGAGGTGCAATGTATTTTTTTCCTGTGCATGAGCTAAGGTAAAACTTAATGCTAATGCCGCCAAAACTATTAATTTTCTTTTCATAAGCTATAATTAGTTCTATAATTATCCATATAAGTTATTTTCTGGCAACAAAGGTATTTAAAGTTACATTAAGAGGCAATACCACATATATGGGATTTTTATAACTGACTTCGGGAATCCTCTAAAACTTATAATGAATCTTCTTTTATAAACTATAGTTGCTTTTATAATAATCAGTCAAATATTGATCTATCCAATCATCAAGCTTCTTTAGTTCATCAACCTTCACCCCTTCAGTTCTCCATTTATTGATGTATTTTTGTGATTCAGTTATCACTTTATTTTCCGCCGGTTGCAAGGTCTGAAGAATTCCTTTTTGATCTTTTGAAATTAGGGCCGCAAGATTAAGATAATCCTCTCCTTCACCACGATCTATCGGGAATAGTTTTTGTTTTAATTTGGATGACCAGTCAAAAAGTGGTGCCGAAGCCTCTCCTTCTGAAGTAACAATTTTAGGCAGATATCCTTTACTATTTACCAGAAGTGGAACAGCTACAGAAGTCAACGGACAGCCAACAACCGACCAAAGAACTGTTTGCGAAGCCGGTTCATTGTCCTTTACTCCCTGAAAAACAAGAACAGAAGTAGTTAGATAGCGCGGAATAAAATCACGAAATGGAACCAAAACAGCTTTACTACCGTCTGACGGTATATTATTATATAAATCTACTCCTGTAAGTCCATGTTTCAAACTACGTGATACATCCTTCAGTATAAATTCAAATGAGATGCTCTTTTTCAGAGAAGCCTGATAAAAAAGTTCGGATGCCACTTCAAAACGTGCCAGTCCTTTATCACGAGTACGGTCTCCGGAGAAAGAGAAGTTGGTACGTATTATGTACCCAAAAGGTGCCACAGCAAGATCGTTTGCATCATATTTCACATAACTTTTATCACTGGTTTCATAATATGCTGCACCACCATGTGCATCAATTACCCCGAAATTAGAGCTGGCACGAATTGGACGAGGCAGACTGTCGAGCAGGTGTTCAAAATCGGCTAAAGAAGCACATGTTTGGAGGGCTAGTTTCATTATATAAGCGTCAAGCCCCTTTTCATCTCCGTCCAATCCCGGATTCAGATTATAGGATGCCGAATTTATTATGGCAAAACCGGCACTATTATGTCCGCCAAATACACCTTTCTTTCCAGAATCACGCGTGCTGACTACAGCTATATAAGGATATCTACCATCTGAAAAGGACTGAAATTTATTATTCGGATCATGCGTGTCTCGTTGTTTAAACAACAAAGGACGACCATCGGCAGTAAACTTACCCGAAATAACTGCTGTAGTACAAGCTCCTGCCTGCAGAATTCCTGCAAACAAGAGCAATATATAAACAAACAACTTCTTCATATAATTAAAGCGCTTTATTGGTGTTAGTTTCAGAATCAGGAAGCGGGAATATATAGTTCTCGGCAGAAGGTAAAACCTGAGCAGCTTGCAGACTGCTACTTCCTTTTGCCGGAATAGTCAATAAATCGCGAAGCAAGTCATTAGAACGGAATCCCTCACCTAAAAGCTCTATCCTTCGTTCCTGACGAATAGTTTCCAGTAATGCTGTACTTGTATTTTCTGAACTGGCAGGAAATACAAAACCGGCATCCGAGCGATGATGAACAGCTTCCAGTAATTTTATGGCTAATGCATTGTTGTTAGTTCTCAAAGCAGCCTCAGCATAATTAAGCAATACTTCTGAATAACGGATTACAGGAATATAATCTATGTATGGAGAAACCTTTGTATACTTCTTCAGGTAGTATTTTCCAGATTTCAACTCAATCAAATTACGGCGTGCATCATTGGTTCCCCAAAGAGAAGAACCCAATATACCAGAAGGATTCAGATAGTATTCCTTGTTTGAATAATAAACATACGCAATGGCTGATTGCCCGCTATAAGAATCGGACGCAGTTGAAGGCATGGATAAAATAGATTCTGTTGTCAGGAAATTAGATCCAAACAAAGTTGTTATATCACTCTGCAAAGCATGCTTCACCCCTGTTGTTGCAGAGAATGGAGCTTTCAGTCTGGGAACAATCTTTTAGCCTCGTTATCACATTCTGGAAATCATCCTTATTTTGAGATAAAACCCTTGTTTCAAAGCATGGCTGACTCTTGTGTGCCCTTTTTTGTATTTAGAGCAGAGGAAAGAATAAGAATCCGGTAAATGGTTTCTGCAAATCAAGATCTTCCAAGATTTGCTTATTAAACCTCCTTCACGGTCGCTACGAGCCAGGTCATTGTTTGCCGATGGTAGTTCAGCCTGTGCAGTGAGAAGGGGGCGCGCAAACCTTTTTGAGGCTCCGGTGCGTGGTGTTATATCGGGACGGGGGCATAAAATAGCGTTGACCTGAAGAGTATAATAGCTAAGCTGCTCTTACAAATTTTGCTTCAGCCCCAAAACATATTGTGTTTTAACTCATCGCTTATCACCACCAGTACTTTTAGCTAATCCATCTGGATTAATAATTATTTTGCAAATTATTAAATTGCAGCATAAGCGCTGCTTGCCCAGG
>JGI20225J20221_1000699_pt2 | contig 49873 bp, 30 predicted proteins | sample BioMet4_FD_20221 | JGI IMG/M metagenome (IMG submission 20221) | reverse complement strand
TTGTTGTTGAGGAGAGATCTTTCAAAAAATAATATTTATTACTTATTATCTATAAAATAATGATAGATGTATGTCTTGTAAATGCTTATATAGATCTATATATAGCTATTTCTTGTTGTAATACTCATAATTAATTTTGCTCTATTGCTGTGTTTATGTGTATTAGTTTCCTTATTATTATGGGACTTATATTTTGTGCATAAACAATCATATTGAAAAGTAAAACATTCAAATTAGTTGACATAATGAAAACTTGGAATTGACTTTTATTGGTGTGTAAATTGGATAGTATTTTGTGACTAAAAATGTTATAAATTGACATTATAAATGGCAATTATGTATCAAAATGGAATAAATATTAGTAATTTAAGAGAAAATTTTTCATTCTTATTTCTTAAATTTAAACAGACTCTTAGTACCTTTGCAAAATATTAGAGTAAAGTAAGTATTATTATGAGATTTATCTTTATTAGTGAATTTATGAAAAAAACATTGATGTTGTTATTGACATGCTTTTTTGTAGGTATTAGTCTGGTAACCGCCCAAAATCAAAAAGTAACAGGAGTTGTTATTTGGGAAGATGATGGGCAACCTGTTGTTGGAGCGTCCATATTAGTGAAGGGTACAACTGTTGGAACTATCAGTGATATTGACGGTAATTTTACGCTGTTTAATGTTCCAGGTTCGGCAAAATCTTTAGTTNTTTCATTTATTGGAATGAAATCAGCTGAAATTGCAGTTAAACCGACTGTGAAAGTTATTCTTGCATCTGATGCTCAAGTTGTTGATAAAGTAGTTGTAACGGCTTTAGGTATTTCTCGACAGAAGAGAGCTTTGGGATATGCTGTCTCTGAAATCTCTGGAGATGAAATGTTGAAAGCTCGTGGTGGTGTAAGCAATCCTGTTAACTCATTGCAAGGTAAAATTGCCGGACTACAGATTCAAAGTAGTTCTGGTTCTATGGGTGGTTCTTCTAAAATACTCATTCGTGGTGTAAAATCAATCACTGGAAATAACCAGCCATTATTTGTGATTGATGGTGTGCCTATTGAAGGTACCGACTATAATAGTACAGACACTCAGAGAGGCGCCGGTGGTTATGACTATGGTAACCTGGTTCAGGACCTAAACCCAGATGACATTGAGAATATCTCCGTATTAAAAGGCCCTAATGCTTCTGCTCTTTACGGTTCTCGTGGAACAAATGGTGTTATTATGATTACTACGAGAAAAGCTAAAAAAGGTGATGGATATGGTGTTACATTCAATTCTTCTGTTGGCTTAGAAGTTGTGAATAAATTGCCTAAGATGCAGAAATTGTATGGCGGTGGTTATGGATTCAAAACCATAGATATCAACGGGAAGTATTATTTGTACCCAGATATGGCTACTGACGAAAGTTGGGGTGACAAATACAAAGGACAAGATTTTGTTTCATGGTTTGATTTAGCAAAATGGGAAGATGGTGGAAAAGTTGGATATCCAACAACTTCCAAATGGAATGCTCCTAAACATGATATCGATGATTTCTTCGAAACAGGGGTTTCGTTTACTAATAACATAGCTGTAAGTCAGGCAACAGATAGAGCAAATGTACGTATATCATATACTAATTCAGATCTTACAGGCTATATGCCTAACAGCTCATTAACAAAGAATATTTTTAATGCTTCTGCTTCTACTNTNAGTGCAGATAANCGTTTGGAAGTATTCACTAACGTTACTTACTTCAATTCAAGAGCAAAAGGACGTCCAGAAACCGGAAACAGTGATAACAATGTTATGAAGCAATTCATTCAATGGGGACACCGTGAACTTGATATGAAAGAATTGAAGAGTATGTATATNAACTCAATCGGACATCAGGTAACCTGGAACCGAACTGGGTGGGATGATGCAACTCCAATGTATAGCAATAACCCATATTGGTCTCGTTATATGAATTATGAAAATGATTCACGTAACCGTATTTATGGTAATGTTGGAATGAGCTACAAAATTCTGGATAACTTAAAGTTCCAGTATAAAGCTAATGTTGATTTCTTTGTTGATAAACAATATGAGCGTAATGCTGTTTATTCTCNCGAGCTATCTCGTTACTNTGAAATATCTCGTCAACAGATTGAAACCAACCATGAATTTATGTTGTCATACAATTCTCGTTTTAAGAGCGATTTNTCATTTGATGCCAACGTTGGTTCAAACTTTATGAATCGTAGGTATGAGTATATTTTCGGTGAAACAGATGGTGGATTAGCAATTCCTTTGTTCTATAACTTAAAGAATTCTGTTACCAATCCAAAATCAGACAACTATTTTAAAAAGAAATCTATTCGTTCTGCATTTGCAAACGCTACGCTAGGGTATAAAAATACCTATTATTTGGATATGTCTTTACGTGTTGACTGGTCATCAACATTGCCAGAAAATAATAGTCCGTATAAATATCCTTCTATAGCAGGTAGTTTTGTGTTCTCTGAATTATTGAAGGATAAAACTCCGTGGCTTAGTTTTGGTAAATTGAGTCTGAGTTATGCTCAGGTAAATAATGATACGGACCCATACCAAATAATAGATACAGATTCTCCGTATTCAGATATCACTGCTACTCCAGGATATAATATGAGTACTGCTTTAAAAAATATTGATCTGAAACCAGAGTCTACAAATTCTTATGAAGCAGGTCTTGAAATGTCTTTCCTGAATAACCGTTTAGGCTTTGAAGCAACAGTCTATTCAAGTGAAACAAAAAATCAGATTATTCCTATAAATGGTGCATATATACATTTTATAGCAAACTCTGGGGTAATGAGTAATAAAGGTGTTGAATTATCACTTCATGGGACTCCGGTGAAGACTGTAAATTTTTCTTGGGTATCATCACTGGTTTTGGCATCAAATAAAAACAAAGTTAAGAAATTAGCTGATGGAATAATAGGTTATAACTTAGCTAGAACTCCTTATCATGTTTTAATTAGTGCTAACGTAGGAAAAGAATACGGAGTTATTATGGGTACAGACTTTGTATATGATGACAAAGGAAATAAGGTAATCAATGCAGATGGAACCTATGCTTCTACTTCTGATAGGCAAAATCTTGGAAAAGTCTATCCAGACTTCACTGGTGGTTGGACTAATACATTCCGTTACAAAAATTTTGATTTAAGTGTGTTGTTTGATTTTTCTAAAGGNGGACATTATNTTTCTNCTTCTTATATGNNGGGAATGTATTNTGGTATGCTTGAGGAAACAGCTGCTAGAAATGAATATGGAGTGAATATTCGTGAATCAATCGCTAATGGCGGTGGTGTATTGTTGAAAGGAGTATTGGCTGATGGAACTGTAAATACTAAACGTATTGATGCAAGAACCTATGGCAATCAATATTATACAGGTCCGTTAGCACAAGATGTGTTCAAATCTGATTATTTGAAATTGCGTGAAATAAACATTGGTTATACAATTCCGTTGAAGAAGGCTTATTTTATCAAATCTTTCCACGTAGCAGCTTACGGACGTAACTTAGCTATTTGGGGACCAGATGTTAAGCACTTTGACCCGGAAACAACAGTTACAAGTTCTAGCAATATTCAGGGGATAGAAGGTGGTGCTTTGCCTTCAGTTGCTAACTACGGTTTAAACTTTAGTTTGAAATTTTAAGAGTCGTAGATTCTGAAAAAATACAATGAACTATCACTTAATAATCCTGTGATAAACAAAAGCTATTAAGCTATGTATATTGCAGGATTATTATTTTCATCTATTCATAAATTTAATCAGCGTTAAACAATACAATTAGAATCTGCTGATTTCTTCCTCTGTTATTTCTTTAAACCGAGGAATCTCAATACCGTCTCTGATTATAGTCTCAAAAAACATTTTCTCAGAACGAACCCAGAATCCTTTTTCATCATACAAAGCCTGATAAACAACCATACGTTCTAATGTCTCGCTATCTTTGGCAACTGTTATCATCTTATACAAGCCTCCTTTAAAATGGCGGAAATATCTTTCTTTATTCATAATCTCATTTTTTTGTAATGTAAATATAGCTAATAATGTAAAGAATCGAATAGTTTTATTCTTTATTCCATTACTCAAAGCAAGCAAATGCATTCAGCAATAAACAAACAAATTCTTAACCGATCACAACATCCGCATTCTCCCATTCCCATAAACCACTATAAATAAGCCAAATAAAAATCACCAGGTGGCAGGAGTGGCAGCAAAAAAGCCTATTTCTCGATTCCAGAAAATAAATTTTAAAAATTCAGCAAATTGCGGAATTTTCAGAATTTAATTTCCCAGAACAGAAAAAGTATTAATTTCCTGCCACTCCTGCCACCTACAAATAAAAAACAAGACTAATAATCAACACATTACAAAACGCACAACGACAAAATAGGTGGAGAAGGTGGAGTAAAAAAGAGTTTTTTTGGCTTTCAGAAATAGAAAAACAATAATTCCGCATTTTGCAGAATTATCAAATATATATTTTCCAGAACGAGAAAAGTATTATTTTACTCCACCCTCTCCACCCAATAATCCATAACTATTTGATAATCAAATATAATATTTTCTACAATTTAGCAAGACGAACAAATCAGTCACAAAAAGTCAACCATTATTAGTGGCAAAGCATAAAGGAGTCTACTGAAAACAGGGTTAGAAGTATTAAACAGCAGCCGTAATAGGGTTAATAAAAGTGAAGTGTAAGATTAGGGAACCAAAGGCGGAAGAATAAAAAAATCATGTACAAGTTTGGGTATAAACATGTACATGATTGACTCCAAACATGTACATGTTTGGATAGGTTTAACCTTATGAAATAATTAGTTTCCGGTTATACGTTCATTAAATACTGCTTGAATGCAGCAAAGTCTTTCTCCATCAATACGGTTTTCTTCTCGCCATGCATAAAGGCTTGCAGCTTNGCTGGNATATCTACCTTCTCTCCTATTATCTTTTCTACTGTTTCAAGGAATTTTGCAGGATGAGCTGTTTCCAGGAATACTCCGGTTTCGCCAGGTTTCAGGTGTTCCGAAAGGGCACGGTATCCGCAAGCTCCGTGAGGATCGAGCAGGTAATGAGTTTTGTTNTAAACCCACTGNACNGTNTCACTAATCTGTTCATCGCTATATGTTGCTCCGCTTATCTCTTTTACAATTTCTTCATGACTGCCGCCATAAAGATCGAGTACACGTGCAAAGTTACTTGGATCGCCCACATCCATGGCGTTGGCAATGGTTGCTACTGAAGGTTGTGGGGTGTATTTGCCTGTTTTCAGGTATTGGTAGAATATATCGTTCTTGTTATTGGAAGCTATGAAACGAGAGATGGGTAATCCCATACGTTTGCCAAATAGTCCGGCAGTGATGTTACCAAAGTTACCGCTTGGTACACAGAACACTGCATTGTCTGCCTTGCCTAGTTTCTTCAGCTGTGCATAAGCGTAGAAGTAATAGAAGGACTGAGGCAGGAAGCGTGCTACATTGATTGAATTGGCCGAGGTCAGGGAAAGATGCTCATTCAGTTCCTTATCCATAAAGGCTGATTTTACCAGTGCCTGGCAATCGTCAAACGTACCATCAACTTCGAGAGCTGTGATATTCTGTCCCAGAGTGGTGAACTGCTTTTCCTGTATCTCACTTACTTTTCCCTTTGGATAAAGTACATATACATGGATTCCTTCCACACCCAGGAAGCCATTGGCCACCGCACTTCCTGTATCACCGGAAGTGGCAACCAATACGTTTACATTCTTCTGGCCTTGTTTTTTGATGAAATAACCCAGCAGACGAGCCATGAAACGACCACCTACATCTTTAAATGCCAATGTCGGACCATGGAACAGCTCTAAAGAGTAAATATCTTCTGTTACCTTTACCAATGGAACATCAAAGTTGAGCGTATCATATACGATTTGTTTCAATGTTTCCGCCGGAATATCATCACCAAAGAAGGCATCTGCCACACGGTAAGATATTTCCTGAAAACTCATTGTCTCAATCTGATCAAAAAATTCCTGTGGAAGTGGCTTGATAGATTCGGGCATAAAAAGTCCTTTATCGGAGGCCAGTCCCTTCACCACTGCTTCCTGCAAATCTGCAATAGGTGCATTCTTATTGGTACTGTAATATTTCATTATTTTATTGATTTTATTCATTGCTCAAAAACGCGTTAATAAACTCATTTTCCTTTAATAAACCATATACTCCCTCTTTCACTGAGAATTCATCGAAAGTCTGCACAGAATCTGCTTCAATGCCGGGGTAATAAATAAGGAACGGCACAGGGTCCGAAGTATGTGTGCGCAGTTCACATGGCGTTGGATGATCGGGAAGCACAGCTATTGCCACCGGTTCCTCCCAGTTCTTTACCGCTTCATAGATAGGACCCACCGCACGGGAATCCAGATTCTCAATGGTTTTCAGTTTCAAGTCCACATCTCCTTCGTGTCCGGCCTCATCACTTGCCTCAATGTGCAGGTAAACAAAATCATCTGTACGGAGAGCATCAAGCGCTGCTGCAACTTTATTCTCATAATTGGTATCATAAAGTCCGGTTGCACCTTCCACCGGAATGCGGCGAAGACCAGCGTAGTAACCAATTCCGTTTATTAAGTCNACCGCTGAGATAACAGCTCCTTTCTTGATGAAAGGAAAGGTCTGGGCAATAGTTTCCATCTTTGGACGATAGCCGGGAGACCATGGCCAGATGCTGTTTGCAGGATCTTTACCTTCAGCCACACGTTTCACGTTAAGCGGATGATCCTTGAGCAACTCCTGCGATTTTAATATTAAATCATTTATCAAGTCCGCTGTTTCCTGAGCTTCGGGCACTGTAGCCTTCACCAGTAACGGACGGAACGGATGGAGCGGTACGTCATGAGGTGGCGTACACTCAATGTTTTTATTTCCTCCTTTGATAACCAGCAAGTGACGGTAAGCCACTCCGGTATGAAAGGTTACACGGTCATTGCCCAACTTCTCTTGCAGAAATTTAATAAGCACATCCGCGTCTTCAGTAGAGATATGGCCAGAAGAGTGGTTCTTTAAAATCTCTCCTTCAACACAAATCAGATTGCATCGTATGGCCATCTCGTCCGGTTCCAACTCCACTCCTATGCTTGCAGCTTCGAGTGGGCCGCGACCTTCGTACACTTGTGGCAGGTTATACCCAAGAACGGACATGTTTGCCACCTCACTTCCGGGATGAAAACCCGGAGCAACAGTAATCAGCTGCCCGGTTTTACCCATCTTTGCAAGTAAATCCATGTAAGGCGTCTTTGCATATTGCAAAAGCGTCTTGTTTTGTAGTGATTTGACTGGCCAGTCGGCCATACCATCACCAAGTATTATTATATGTTTCATCGTTATCGAATATTAGCAATACTCATTATATCTGCAAAAACACCGGCAGCGGTAACNCCGGCNCCNGCNCCATATCCCTGAATCATCATTGGATACTCGCGATAGCGTTCCGTTGTGAGCAGAATGATATTATTACTTCCCTCGAGACCATAAAAAGGATGATGAGAATCTACTTCCTGCAATCCTACAGATGCTTTGCCTTCCTCGAACCTGGCAACAAATCTCCAGTGTTTCTTTTCACTTTCCAGGACTTTTCTTCTGGATTCAAAGTCAGCATCGAGAGAAGGTACTTTTTCCCAGAATTCCTCCAGACTNCCCTTNAAGAACTCATCAGGGATAAAGAGATTCTTTACCACATCCTCCTGTTCTATCTTATAGCCAGCTTCACGAGCCAGAATTACCAGCTTGCGGATTACATCCTTGCCACTAAGATCAATACGGGGATCTGGTTCCGAGTAACGCTCTTCCTGAGCCATCTTTATGGTACGGCTGAAAGGAATATCAGCACTTATTTTATTGAAAATATAGTTCAAGGTGCCCGAGAGCACCGCTTCAATCTTCAGAATCTTATCACCACTGTTTATCAGGTCATTGATCGTGTTGATTATAGGAAGACCGGCACCTACGTTTGTTTCAAACAGGAATTTCACTCCACGGTGACGGGCTATCTGTTTCAGTTCAAAATAATCTTCGTATTTAGAAGATGCTGCTATTTTATTGGCTGCTACCACAGAGATATTGTGTGAAAGCAACTCCTTATAAATTGAAGCAACATTTGCATTTGCGGTACAATCAACAAAAACCGAGTTGAAGATGTTCATCCCTATCACTTCATTCCGATAAACTTCCGGTGTGTTTGGAATGCCTTTTTCCTTAAGTTCTTCTCTGAAATTGGAAAGGTCAATCCCTTCACGGCAGAAAAGTGCCCGGGAACTGTTGGATATACCCACTACATTAAGCTTCAGTCCGTTTTGCTGCACCAGATTCTGTTGCTGACAGCGAATCTGCTCAATAAGACTTCCTCCCACAGTTCCGATACCGCATATAAAGAGATTCAGCACCTGGTATTCGGATAGAAAAAAGGAGTCGTGAATTACGTTTAATGTTTTACGGAGAGATTTGGCATCAATCACAAACGAGATGTTTGTTTCAGAAGCTCCCTGTGCACAGGCAATCACATTAATGCCGTTACGTCCCAGAGTTCCGAACAGCTTACCTGCAATGCCCGGAGTATGCTTCATATTCTCTCCGACAACAGCCACCGTTGCCAAACCATTCTCAGCCGTGATACAGCTAATCTCGCCCATTTCAATTTCCTTGGCAAACTCTTCATTCAACACTTCGCAGGCCAGTTCGGAATCAGCAGTTTTCACACCAATAGAAGTGTTATTCTCTGACGATGCCTGAGATACCATGAAAACACTGATGCCACCTTTTGCCAAGGCTTTGAATATTCTGTAATTTACTCCGATAACTCCTACCATACCCAGACCTGTTACAGTAATAAGGCTGGTATCGTTAATAGAAGAGATACCTTTAATTGCTTTACCTCCCGATACTGATTTATCCTGAATAATTCTTGTACCCGGAGCTGTAGGATTAAATGTATTCTTTATAATAATTGGTATATTTTTGTGGCATACAGGATAGATGGTAGGGGGATATACCACCTTTGCACCAAAGTTGCACAACTCCATCGCCTCCACATAACTTAGCTCATTGATAGGGTAAGCCGCACTGATTACCCTTGGATCGGCAGTCATAAAACCATCAACATCTGTCCATATTTCGAGAACAGAAGCATCCAGAGCGGCAGCAAGAATCGCAGCTGTATAATCTGATCCCCCTCTGCCCAGATTTGTAACATCGCCGCTTATTTTATCAGAAGAGATGAAACCTCCCATCAGAGAGATACGAGGAATCTCTTTGAAGATTTCCTTTATCAGTTCGTTTGTAAGTTCCTTATCCAGATTGTGCTTGCCATGTTTGAACTCGGTCTTGATAAACTTTCTTGAGTCATACCATTTTGCACCGTCAATCAATGCAGCTACTATAATGGAGGACAATCTTTCGCCGTAACTGACAATTGTATCGGCTGTTTTTGTAGAAAGGTCTTTTATCAGATTGATTCCCTGAAAAATATCTTTCAGTTCGTCAAGAAGTGCACGTACTTGTTTTTGAACAGTGACCTGTTTTTCGCCTGCCGGAATCACCTCTTTCACCATGTTGACATGGCGCATCACAATTTCCCGGAACTCCTTATCGTAAGATGCACCTGAGGCAGCAATCTTTGAGGTATTTATCAACTGGTCTGTTATACCTCCCAACGCAGATACGACAACAATAACAGGCTCTTCAGAAGCCTCAACTATTTTCTTAACATTTAAAATGCTGTTCACGGAACCTACGGATGTTCCGCCGAATTTCATTACTTTCATGTTTATAATTTTAGGAACTCACACCTCACAAGGCACAAGTTGAATGAATGAACTAAATAATAAAGAATTGATTGATGCTTACCGTTTGTAAGCGTGATTCACGTAGAAACACAAAACTATCCCTAACCCCAAAGGGTTGTGGTGCACATGGATGTGGTATGTGGATAGTATTTTGCCATATTTTTGTTTCTATCTTAACTGATAAGTGGTGCAAAAATACAATTTTTTATTATCAATCTAACGCTTTTAGAGAAAAATTTGTGATAAAAAGCAAGTTATTTTTTATCTCATCTAGATTTTTATAACACACAACTCAAGTATCCTCAGTTCATTGCCGCTCACTTTTCTGTCATATTGTTACCGCATTAAAGAATAATACCTATATTTGCATAATAAATCAGGTATATTTTAAAGCATGAAACCACAACTTACTTCCGTATTGATAATTTACACCGGTGGAACAATCGGAATGATTGAGAATGCCGAGACAGGTGCTCTGGAAAACTTTAATTTCGAGCATTTGCAAAAACATCTACCTGAGCTCAAAAAGTTTGATTTCAAAATAGAATCCTGTCAGTTTGATCCTCCCCGGGATTCTTCAGACATGGAGCCTGAAGCATGGGCCGATTTAGTTAGAATTATCTATCAGAACTATTCAAAATATGATGGTTTTGTGATTCTTCACGGAACAGACACCATGGCATTCACTGCTTCTGCACTCAGCTTTATGCTGGAGAATCTCAATAAGCCGGTGATTCTCACCGGATCACAATTGCCTATCGGAGTGCTGAGAACAGATGGAAAGGAAAATCTGATGACCAGCATTGAGATTGCCGCAGCAAAATACAAAGGAAAGCCACTGGTTTCTGAGGTTTGTATCTTCTTTGAAAACCACCTGATGAGGGGAAACCGCACGACCAAAATAAATGCAGAGAATTTCAACGCTTTTCGTTCTTATAATTACCCGACACTGGCCGAAGCCGGAATACATATTAAATATGAACCTTCATTGATTCATCGTTGCACAAATGGGAAACCTCTCACTCCACATCTTTTCTTTGATACAAATGTGGTAATTCTGAAACTTTTTCCAGGCATTCAGGAAAGTGTGGTGGCGGCAACTCTTGCCATTCCGGGGCTGAAAGCTGTGGTTCTGGAAACCTACGGATCGGGGAATGCTCCCAGAAGTCCATGGCTTGTACAACAGCTGACTGATGCAAATAAAAAAGGTATCGTCATTGTTAATGTGACGCAGTGTGGGGCCGGTACTGTAGAAATGGATCACTACGAAACCGGAAGACAACTGCTTCAATCGGGAATATTGAGTGGATATGACAGCACCACAGAGTCCGCCGTAACCAAGCTGATGTTTCTCCTGGGACATGGACTTACACCGGATGAAGTACGAAAAATGATGCAGATCTCCATCGCCGGAGAAATTACCATTAAATAAATCTGTTTCTGAAAAATTATCGGTACTTTTGCAATTAACTGTAACAGATTGTATGAATGGCAAAAGATAAAACCGTATATGTATGCTCTAATTGCGGGCAGGATTCACCAAAATGGGTTGGCAAATGTCCTTCTTGCGGAGAGTGGAACACTTACATTGAGGAGATTGTTCACAAAGAAGTAACCAACAAACGCCCTGTTTCGGGTATTGAAACTCCCAAAGCCAGACCAATATCACTGTGTGACATCACGACTTCCGACGAACCTCGCATTGACTTAAAGGACGAGGAGCTAAACCGGGTGTTGGGAGGTGGACTGGTGCCGGGATCTTTGGTACTCATCGGGGGAGAACCGGGAATAGGAAAGTCTACCCTGGTGCTGCAGACAGTTCTCCGAATGAATAATCGTCGCATACTCTATGTTTCCGGTGAAGAAAGTGCACGCCAGTTGAAGCTACGTGCCGACCGTATTCAACACAACTCTTCAGATTGCCTGATTGTTTGCGAAACTTCGCTGGAACAGATTTATACTCACATCAAGAATACCCAGCCCGAACTGGTTATTATCGATTCCATTCAAACCATTTCCACAGAAACCATAGAATCTTCGCCCGGCAGCATCGCACAAGTGCGTGAATGTTCGGCTTCCATTCTGAAATTTGCCAAAGAGACAAACACTCCAGTGCTGCTCATCGGACATATAAATAAAGAGGGAAGTATAGCCGGACCGAAAGTGCTGGAACATATTGTGGACACGGTGCTACAGTTCGAAGGAGACCAGCATTATATGTACCGCATTCTTCGTTCCATTAAAAACCGCTTTGGAAGTACTTCGGAACTGGGCATCTATGAAATGAGACAGGATGGTTTGCGGCAAGTTAGCAACCCGTCTGAGCTCCTCTTATCTCCTGATCATGAAGGTATGAGCGGTGTAGCTATTGCTTCAGCCATTGAAGGAGTCCGGCCATTTCTTATCGAGACACAAGCCCTTGTCAGCTCTGCCGCCTACGGAATGCCGCAGCGTTCGGCCACAGGGTTCGATCTCCGTCGTATGAACATGTTACTGGCTGTACTCGAAAAACGGGTGGGCTTCAAACTGGCTCAGAAAGATGTGTTTCTAAATATTGCCGGAGGCTTGAAAGTAAACGATCCGGCCATCGATCTTTCCGTAATCAGTGCCATACTTTCGTCAAACATGGACACTGAAATTGAGCGGGAAGTCTGTCTGGCCGGAGAAGTTGGCTTATCGGGTGAGATTCGTCCGGTAAACCGCATTGAACAACGAATTGGAGAAGCCGAGAAGCTGGGCTTTAAACGAATAATTCTTCCCAAACATAATTTGCAGGGGCTAAACAAAAAGAATATCAATATTGAACTGGTTCCGGTAAGGAAAGTAGAAGAAGCCTTCCGCTGCTTGTTCGGATAATATTGAAAAAGAAAATGATACAAGAAATACAATTAAGAATCTTGCCGGAAATCGCGGCCAATGAGCAACGATTAAAAGAATATCTCTCAAAAGAGAAAGGCATTTCCTTGAAACAGCTCAACGCTGTGCGTATTCTGAAGCGCAGCATTGACGCACGGCAACGGACGGTTTTCGTTAATCTAAAGGTACGTGTTTACATCAATGAAATACCACAGGATGATGAATTTACAAAAACCACATATAAGAAAGTAGAGAATGCCCCGCAAGTAATTGTGGTTGGTGCAGGTCCCGGCGGACTTTTTGCCGCTCTCCGGCTGATTGAGCTGGGTATAAAACCTATTATTGTAGAGCGGGGAAAGAACGTTCGCGACCGTAAACTGGATATTGCCCAGATTTCACGGGAACATATTGTTGATCCCGAATCAAACTACAGCTTTGGTGAAGGTGGAGCCGGTGCTTATTCAGATGGAAAGCTCTACACCCGTAGTAAGAAGCGTGGAAATACAGAGAAAATTCTGAATGTATTCTGCCAGCACGGAGCAAGCACTTCCATTCTTGTTGACGCCCATCCGCACATTGGTACGGATAAACTGCCAAGAGTGATTGAGAACATGCGTAACACCATTCTGGAATGTGGCGGTGAGGTGCATTTCGAAACACGAATGGATGCTCTGATTATAGAAAACAACGAAATAAAAGGTATAGAAACGAATACTGGAAAGACCTTTCTGGGACCGGTAATTCTGGCAACAGGTCACTCGGCTCGGGATGTTTACCGCTGGTTGGCTGCTAACAATGTAGCTATTGAAGCAAAGGGGATTGCCGTCGGCGTGCGTTTGGAACACCCACAAGAGCTGATTGACCAGATTCAGTACCACAATAAGAACGGAAGGGGCGACTATCTTCCTGCAGCGGAATACAGTTTCGTTACTCAGGTTGAGGGCAGAGGCGTGTATAGTTTCTGTATGTGTCCCGGTGGTTTCGTGGTTCCAGCCGCCAGTGCTCCGGAACAGGTGGTTGTCAACGGTATGTCTCCATCCAATCGTGGCTCAAAGTGGAGCAATTCCGGTATGGTGGTAGAGATACATCCCGAAGATTTCCCGGAATATGCCCAATATGGTCCACTGGCCTTGATGGAGTTTCAGGAAGAGTTGGAACGCCAGTGCTGGATGCAGGGCGGAAGACGTCAGACAGCTCCGGCACAACGGATGGCAGACTTTACCAGAAATAAATTAGGTGCTACCCTGCCCGACTCTTCTTATAGTCCCGGACTGATTTCTTCTCCTCTTCACTTCTGGATGCCTCCTTTTATCACCAGGCGGCTTTCACTGGGATTCCAGCAATTCGGAAGCTATTCCCATGGTTTTCTGACTAACGAAGCAACCATGATCGGAGTAGAGACACGAACCTCTTCACCGGTGCGGATCATCCGTGACCTGGAAACGTTACAGCACATTACCATCAAAGGATTATTTCCCTGCGGTGAAGGTGCCGGTTACGCCGGAGGAATTGTCTCTGCTGGAATAGATGGTGAACGATGTGCAGAGAGCGCTGCTAAATATACCGGAACAAATTAAAGAACGAAGTGTAAAGAAAGGAAGAATATGAATAATTTAGAAATTGCTATTATAGACGCCAATACACTAACCTGCATGGGGCTGAAAAATCTGTTGGGAGAATTGCTCCCAAAGACAGTGGTACGGATCTTCCCTGACTTCCCCACCTTCGTGGATGATACACCGGATATGTATACTCACTATTTCATCTCCTCACAGACCTATATTCTATATAACCCATTCTTCCTTCCACGTAAGGAGAAGACCATCATCATGATGCACGGAGCAGGCAATCACACGTTTCCTGCTTCCAACCATATTGTGAACATATTCCTTCCGGAAAAGAAACTGACGATGGAACTGAAGAAGTTCTTTTCTGATAATCCCGACAATAATATGGAGATTCCTCCATCAGACAACGATCTTACGGCCCGGGAAGTTGAAGTACTGATACTTATTACGAAAGGGTTTATCAACAAAGAGATAGCAGATAAACTCAGCATCAGCCTTACAACGGTAATCTCCCATCGCAAGAATATCACCGAAAAGCTGGGGATAAAATCGGTTTCCGGATTAACCATCTATGCCGTAATGAACGGATACGTTTCACCGGATAGGATATAGAATCCTAATAAATGAGGATTGTATGGTTTTTTAAATATATCGTTCTTTGCAGACGAATTTAAAAACTATACACATGAAAAAGAATGTATTACTGCTTCTGTTGCTATTAAACGCAGTTTATTTACAGGCAGGTGATATTATAGGAAAAGATACCACCAATAGTATAAAAATAAAAGAAATTATAGTCACTGCTTCTCCCAAAGAATCAAAGCTTTTCCGCCAACTTCCTATCACTGTGTCAACAATCTCTCAGCATGAGTTGCAGGCCTGTCAGGTTTATTCTCTGAAAAGTATGAATGGGATTGTTCCCAATCTCTTTATCCCTGATTATGGCTCCCGACTAACTTCGGCCATTTACATCCGTGGTATCGGTTCCAGAATTAACACTCCTTCTGTGGGACTGTATGTGGATAACATTCCTTATATAGATAAATCGGCCTTCGACTTCAACTTCTCGGACATTGAAAGTATTGAAGTGTTGCGGGGACCGCAGAGCACTCTTTATGGCAGGAATGCAATGGGGGGTCTAATCAAGTTATATACAAAATCGCCCTTCTCTTATCAAGGTACAGACCTCAGAATAAGCGCAGGAACTTACAATAGTTATTCCACTTCATTAACTCACTATCATCGTGTAAACGATAAGTTTGCCTTTTCGGCTGGAGGGTTTTATGAAAAGAACGGTGGGTTCTTCGAAAACACTTTCCTTCACAAAAAAGCAGATCCGCTTAGTAACGGCGGTGGAAGAATACGCAGTATCTGGTTACCGAAGGAGAATTTAAAACTGGATTTGAATGTAAGTTATGAATATAGCGACCAGGGAGGATATCCTTATGCCAGCTATGATACAACAACCGGAAAAACAGGTGATGTATCTACAAACAGGGAAAGCACTTATTACCGTGGATTGCTGAATGCGGGCCTTAACATCAGCTATCAGGCAAAGGATTTTATCATGAGTGCAGTTACCGGCTTCCAGAACCTGAAGGACCGGATGTTCATGGACCAGGATTTTACGGCCAAAGATTATTATACTCTTACCCAGAAGCAGAAACAAAACACTCTTTCAGAGGAAATAACTTTCCGGTCTGACGAGAATAAAAGATATGAATGGACCAGCGGAGTATTTGGCTTTTACCAATCTCAGAAAAGCGATTCTCCCATGAGCTTTGAGAAAGACGGTATTTCAATGATTCAAATGGCTATGGACGCAGCAATGGCTCAATCGCCTGTAAAAGTGAAACTAACAGATAGTGAGATGCCGGTTTATGGGAATTATAATACTCCGACTTTGGGTGCTGCCGTGTTCCACCAATCTACCTATAATAATTTTCTGATTGAAGGATTATCTGCCACTGTTGGCTTACGTCTGGACTACGAGAAACAGAAGATCACCCATCAGACTAATGGCACCATGCATGCAACGATGACTATGTACGGTCAGACTATGGATGCTTCACGACCGGTTGATATACACGGAACAATAAGTGATAATTATTTGCAGCTACTTCCCAAATTTGCCCTTAAATATGACTTTAAGGACAAGAATACAGGTAATGTTTATGCCTCTGTAACAAAAGGATATCGTGCGGGCGGTTACAACTCCCAGATGTTTGCCGACTTAGCGGAATCGCAGATGACAGGTGGTTCTGGCTCAAAAAGCGGATTAACTGATGCGGATATAAAAAATGCAATAACTTATAAACCGGAATATACCTGGAGCTATGAAGCTGGTACTCATCTCTCTTTGCTGGATAAAAAGCTGACAGCAGACCTGGCAGCCTTCTATATGGATACCAGAGACCAGCAGATTGTTCGTTTTGCCAACAGCGGTTTAGGAAGAATGACGGTAAATGCCGGGCGTAGTGCCAGTCTGGGTGCAGAGACCAATATCCGTGCAATTATTACGAATGCTTTCTGCATCAATGCTTCTTATGGATATACCCACGCCACTTTCAAAGATTATATAGGGCAAATAAAAAACCGTCAGCAACAGATTGTATCTGTTGATTACAAGGACAATTATGTACCAATGATTCCACAGAACACATTCAGCCTTGGCGGTGAATATGCTTTCACATTCCAGAGCTGCTTTATCAGTAAATTAGTGTTCAACGCCCAGTATAATGGCATTGGCAAAATATACTGGACAGAAAGTAACGACCTGACACAGAAATATTACGGACTGCTGAACGGTAAAATAGGAATTACCATGAACAAAGTACAGGTTGACTTCTGGGGAAGAAATCTTACCGATAAGTCTTACGCAACATTCGGCTTTGTATCCGGATCAAGCACCTTTATGCAGAAAGGCAGACCAATGCAGGCTGGCGTTGATTTGCGATACAGATTCTAGAAGACAAGGGGAACCGAGAAAAACACTCTGTTCCCTTCTTTTTTATAAGAGCCCCTCTGTTGAGAATAGACATAGCAAGAGCTTGCTTTTATCGTGGTAAGGGAACTATGATATTATGTTCTATCCTTAATGGAGAGGTTTTCTCTTTTTTTATTATTCGTTGACAGCTCCACATGAAGGGCATTCTCCTTTTTCTTTCATCAGTGCTCCACACTTGCCGCAACGGTATTTATACGTCATTCGTCCATTTACCTTTTTCACAAGAATATAGAAGAAAAAGAGCAGGAACACATATCCCACATAAAACGATGTGGCAATAATGAAAAAGAAATAGCAAAAGATGCAGCAAGCCGCCAATCCCAGCAAATACAAGAAGGCAGAGGAGGCAGAAAGTTCGTGAAACAAATCCTCTAAAGACGCCAGAAATACAACAATGAAAGCCCACAAACTCAGTACAAAAACACCTAAGACAAGAGGTACCTTAAAGGGACTCAGAGTAGGATTAAAGTAATAATGCTGCCACGTTTCGGGAGCAAACATCTGCACACTTTCATAAAGAGTTGCCGCAAAGGCCAGCAGAAAACAGAGCATCAGCGGATATAAACTGTTTATGTCATTAAAATAGACCAGCATCAGTTTCTTTTTCCGGTAAACCCTGAAAAGATAAATAGCCATCACCAGTGTTACCACAATCAAGGAATAGGACGCATGGGTATGGCTGAACAGGAATATAGCCTGAGATTCAAGATCGACCGGAACAAAGTTGTTCACTACGGTTGATTTGTGAATCCATCCTTGTGTTTTCTCGTCACGAGCCACCTTTACCCAGACAGAATCCACTGAATCCGACGGCTGTACCATAAACTCTGCCACTACTACCCTATCTCCTTTGTTTATTGTTACAAACTTATCCTTAAAAGGCAATTGTGCCAGTTTTACAGTATCCGACCATACTTCAAAATTTTTATTCAGTGTATAGTGATATTTATAAAGATAAGAAAGAGAGTCCTTGGTTTTTTGGGGTATTTCCTCTTTATCAAGATTGGGTTCATTATACTTGCAGGAATAAAAAACGACAGAAAGAAAAAGCGTAAAGAAGAATAAGAGACTGCGCATACCACCACAAAACAGTCTTGCCCGATGGGCTATCTTAATTACCGGAACAGCCCATTGACTTTGCAAAATCTCCTGATTTCTCTTCTTCATTTTCTTATTGTTCATTAATCACTTTCATCTCACATTTCTTGCAATCAAACGATAAGCGGAACTTTTTATCCTTGTATGTCAGATAATACGGCTCTGTATATGGCGATTCTCCTCCCTGATGAACAGGACAATAACCCATGTTATAGCGAATGCAATACTTACAGAACATCACCGTGGCACCTTCCACCGGAACTTTTTCGAAAGCGGGCTGAATGCTCTTCACCCCATGATCCAGATAGAACGACTCAGCCTCAGCATTCATCACGTTGCCCAGATAGGTCAATTCGGTTTTCGTAAACTGATGATGCGTGGGTTGTATCTTCTTTGATGAACGGCGGAAATTAATCTTCCTTGTCTGAAGCAACTTATCAACAGCTTCCCGTCTTAGCTCAGCCAATACCGAAGCAGGAATGAACCAGTTTTCCTGAAAGTCCACATCAATCCGTACAGCTTCAAACAGTGTATTTCCCAATTTACTCAGTTGATTGCGGAGATTATCCGTTTGCGGTGTGCGGGCAAGCTCTTTCTCGCGGGGAAGTGTTACACTCACAGCGTTTCCATCTTCGTCTTTCACAGTAAGCGTGAAACCAAAATTATTTTCTGCCAGGCTGAATTCCACATTAATCTTCCGTTCTGCCGATTTACGTGCCAATAGTTTCTCAAACTCCTGGTCGAAATTGCGGTAAAGCACCGTGCGGGGTTTCACATCCGGCATTTCGTGAGGAAAGAGTTTATTTGTCTCTACCTTGTTAATACGGAAACCACTGAGATCTCCCTGTTCGTTGATAAAACATACCCCGTCGCCGTTGTTAAACGACTTGACTCCTGCCACTGTGAGGTAGTTTCCACGCAATTCTTTCACTATCCCCATCTCCTCACCCAAGGATTTCGGAGTGTCCATAGAGGACATATCTTTGGAGCGATTGAACAGGAAATAATTGGTAGCACCACGGCTGAAACTCTTATCCAGCTGAGGAGTAAATTCATACTTGCAATGTCCGGAAGATGCCCGGATATATTCTGGCCGGCGTTCAATTATCTCATCAAGTTTCTTGCGATAATAGGCCGTTACATTCTTAACATAAGATACATCTTTCAGTCGTCCTTCAATCTTCAATGAAGTAACACCTGCATCCAGCAGCTCTTCCAGATGTTCGGACTGGTTAAGGTCTTTGAGGGAAAGCAGGTGCTTGTTGCGAACAATCACCTCTCCGTTAGCATCAACAAGGTTAAACGGAAGGCGACAAACCTGTGCACACTCTCCNCTNTTGGCNCTTCNGCCANAAAGAGCCTGACTNANGTANCACTGTCCGCTATAGCTCACGCACAAAGCGCCGTGAACAAATACTTCCAGAGCAACATCAGTAGCTTCATGTATTTTCTTTATCTCTGCCAAAGAGAGTTCCCGGGGAAGCACCACCTGTTCAAATCCGGTTGCCTCCATAAACTGTACCTTTTCAGGCGAACGGTTGTCATTCTGCGTACTTGCATGAAGGGCAATAGGCGGCAAATTCATTCGGGTTATGGCCATATCCTGCACAATAAGCGCATCAACACCCACTTTATATAGTTCCCATATCAGCTCTTCGGTCTCCTTCAGTTCGTCATCGCGAAGAATGGTGTTGAGTGCAACGTGAACTTTAGCATTATACAGATGAGCATGCTCCACCAATGCAGCAATATCTTCCAATGTATTTCCGGCAGCAGCCCGCGCGCTGAATTTGGGTGCACCGATATACACCGCATCTGCACCATGATTCACCGCTTCGATACCACACTCCAGATTCTTTGCCGGAGCCAGCAGTTCTATTTTTCTTGGCTTCATCATTTAATATCGTCAATATTAAACGGAGTTTCCTGATATACAAAGTAATTGAGCCAATTAGCAAACAACAAATTGGCATGACCACGCCAACGAACCAACGGCTCGTTATCAGGGTTATTGTCNCGATAATAATTGCAAGGNATTTGGATATCAAGTCCTTTGGCAAGGTCGCGTTTATACTCTTCATCGAGCGTAAGAGGTGAATATTCCGAATGTCCGGTCACGAAGAACTCTCTTCCGTTTCTTCCCATAACCAGATACACTCCAGCCTCATCCGACTCTGAAAGGATTTCCAGTTCGGGCACCTTCANAATNTCTTCCCTGCGAATTTCCGTATGGCGGCTGTGAGGNACATAGAANACATCATCAAAGCCACGGAAAATAGGGTTAAGCAAATTCTCGGGAGTATGATTAAACACACCAAACATCTTTTTATCGAGCGGGTACTTAGGCACACCGTAATAATGATACAGTCCGGCTTGNGCAGCCCANCAGATATAAAGTGTAGATGTAACGTGAGTTCTGGCCCAATCAAAGATTTCCGTTATCTCGTCCCAGTAAGTAACGTCCTGATAGTCCATTTGCTCCACCGGAGCACCGGTAATAATCATACCATCATACTTCTCGTTTTTCATATTTTCAAAGTCCTCATAGAAAGTCATCATGTGTTCTATAGGAGTATTCTTTGAAGTATGGCTTTTCAGCTTCATAAAAGAGATTTCCAATTGGAGAGGCGTGTTTGACAACAGGCGAATCAAATCGGTTTCTGTGGTAATTTTGATCGGCATCAGATTGAGAATCACAATCTTNAGNGGACGAATATCCTGCTGACTGGCGCGTGAGTTATCAATCACGAAGATATTCTCTTCCTTCAGCAGCTCAATGGCAGGTAATTTATCAGGTAAATTTAACGGCATCTTCTTCTTAACTAAAATTTTATATCAGCTGCAAAAGTAATCATTTCCACGCAATCTTATTCAGATTGCCCGACTAATTAATCTAAACACGATTCATAATTAACCATTTATTAGCGAACATAATGCATTAGATATACAAACAGGAAAATCAAAACAGTGAGAATTCCCGTCTTTCTGATTTGTCTGATTTGAGTGCGCGGACAACTATGCCATTTTTTTGTTTTATAAGAAAAACTATTATATTCCATTATTTTAATAGAAATATAAAAATAGTCGCTTAACTTTGCAGAAAATTTACAAGAGTTATGAAAAAGAAGAAAAGTAATTCCTTGATGGATTATGTAAAGGCTGCCCGCCGTGGAAGCAGGGAAGCGGAGATTGAACAACACGGACANCCGATAAACTATCGGAAAGTAGTACCTTCAAAGAAGGCGTACAACAGNAANAAGAATAAGGCAGACGATAAGGGTCTGCCTTATTTGTTTTTANNCAATNTNGTAATGAATATCTGTTAGCAGCTCATTTCTCCTGCATTTTTCTTGGCAGAAAGCAGATTATATGCCCCTTTAACAACCACCTTTGCAGTGCTAATATTAAATTTCTCAGGCAATATAATTTCTGTGAATCCACTATCAGTAACACCCTTACGCACTTCAATCATGCGATATTCGGTAAAAGGTTTGCCACCTTCCTGTTTATTCCTATCGAACACAAAAATATAATCTTTATCGTCAAAGCTAACCACAGCATCCGACGGAACAGAAGCAACGCTATGACCTGATGTTTCAATAACCGCATTTACATACATTCCGGGAAGTACGTTTTTGCATTTTCCAAGAACATTGGCATACACTTTATATGTCTTGTCTTCATTGATAGACTTACCGGTTTGATATACAACAGCTTCGTGTTGCTCTGTCTCATTATTAATGAAGAAGCGTATTTTTTCTCCTTTATCTACCTGAGCTGCATCCTTATCAAATAAAGTAAGCTCGAGGAATAATTTATCGTTATTTACCACTTCAAACATAATGTCTGCCGGAGTAACATATTTCCCAAGGTTTACATTCACCGTCTTTACGTATCCGGTCAAAGGAGATGTTATAACCGCCGAACGATGAATATTACTTTCTGTAAGCTGGGCAGGGTTAATGCCAATAAGAGAAAGCTTTTGTTTCAGCGCGTTTACCTCTGCTTTAAGATTTCTGTAATCAGTGGTGACCTGTTGATAAGTTTTTTGAGACGACACATCATTCTTGTAAAGTTCAGATTGACGTTTATAGTCTGCCTCGGCATACTTAAGCTTATTCCTTGCCTGAAGATAGTTCTGCTGAATATCAATGAATTCCGGATTTTCAATAACCGCAAGTACCTGTCCCCTATGAACAGGATTACCGGGAATTAAAGAAGTCTTTCTTACGTAGCCTCCCATCGGCGCACATATAGTTGCCATATTTTGGGGAGCAACAGAAACTAAACCGTTTACTTTTGTTGTACCGCTAAGAGAGCGCATCTCTATTTTTCCCAGCTCAATATCAGCAAGCTTAATCTGATCGGAACGCATCTCTACAATATCCTCGGGAATTACTTCAGCTTCCTTACTTTCTTCAGCTGTCTTCTTATTGCCGTTACACGATACCAGAGCTATTGTAAAAGCCACAAAAAAGAATCGTGAGAAAAATCTATATTTTGACATACTATTTATTTTAAAACGTTTTACCTGTAACAAATTCAATATTAATAATGGTTTGGTTATAGCTGTTAAGCGCATCCAGATAATTCTGTCTGATATTCAGAGCTCTGTCAAGACTTAGCACATAATCAAGATAATCCATTGAACCGGACTTATAACTACGGGTAGATTGTTCAATGATTAAATCTGCCTCTGGAATGGCTTGCTTCTCGTAATAGTCTACACTACCCAGGTATTTACTGTATTCATCAATCAATGAACGATAACTACCTGAGAGTTCTTTTGAATAGCTTTCGGCATTAGTCTGAGCAATCTTTTCGTTAATCTTTGCTGCTTTGTTTTTAGATTTACCGGAAACAAACCAAAGAGGAACAGCGACACCCACTTGCACTGCATTGAAACGGTCTCCCCTTCCAAAAGTTCGTTGAATGCCATTCACGTCTTGCGTTCCTACCATTGTCTGGCTGGAATAACCAATACTGAAATCGGGCATCATCTTGCTTTGTTCGAGCTTTCGTTCAATCTGTGCAACCTCTATCTGGTGTTGCACATATCCCAATGAAGGATTCTGAGCAATAGCCAGACTGTCCATTAAAGGAATATACTCAAGTCGCTTCAGCACAGAATCGGCAGGAGAAAATAGAATGTTGGTATTCAACAATGTTTGCAGTTTACGACTAAAGATACCAATATCAGCTCTTGTCTGGCGCAATTGATTCTTAACTTCGAGATTCTGAGAACGGGCAGTAATCATTTCCAGTTTATTGGTTTCACCTACTTTAGCTCTTAGTTCAGCAGCCTTCAAGAAACCGGTAAACAAACTATCCTGGTAACTTAACAGGCTTTGTTTTGAGTGCAGGTATGCCAATTGCCAATAAACCTGCTTTACCTGAGTAGCTGTTTCCAGTCGTGAACCTTTCAATTGCCATTCACTGCTTTTCACTTTGGCATCAGCCAGCTTTCCCTGGTTAATATAAACCGTTGGGAAGGCTATTGACTGTGACACGGTATAACTATTATCTTTAGTATATGAATTAAACCTGCCATACTGTACTTCTACATTCGTCTTTCCCAAATCCCACGAAGCACCCTTCAATGCTTTCTGGGCATCAACAGAATAACTGGATGAGCGAACAGACAAGTTATTCTCCAAAGCTAACTGAATGGCATCATGCAAACTGATAGCCTTTGCTTGCTGAGCCTCAGCATTATTAAAAGCAGCCGACCCGATAAGTAGCAACAACGAAACGGATAGCACTTTTGCTGATTTACGTTTGAACAAAGCCCTGAAACTATGAGTAGAGAACAGGATATAGAATACCGGAAGAATAATCAGAGTAAGCAAAGTAGCTGTAATAAGTCCGCCAATAACCACTGTTGCTAAAGGTTTTTGTACTTCTGCACCGGCAGAGGTTGACAATGCCATTGGTAAAAAGCCCAACGAAGCAGCAGCGGCCGTCATTATAACAGGGCGTAAACGTGTTTGCAATCCTTTAATCACTCTTTCCGTAATATCATCAACGCCTTTCTTTTCCAATCGGTTGAATTCTGAGATAAGTACTATACCATTAAGTACAGCCACACCAAACAAGGCAATGAAACCTACTCCCGCAGAAATAGAGAAGTTCATGCCACGTATCCACAGTGCAAAGATACCACCAATGGCAGACATCGGTACTGCCGAATAGATTAGCAGGGTCTGCTTTACAGAATGGAAAGTAAAGAACAACAGAACAAAGATTAAGAGCAATGCTACCGGCAAGGCTATAGCAAGTCTGTCTTTAGCTGCTTCCAGATTCTTAAACTGACCACCATAAGAGACATANTAACCNGTAGGAAGNNTTANTTGNTTATTNATNTTGGCNGTNACNTCACTAATAACACTNTNAACGTCTCTGTTACGAACATTAAATCCAATAGTAATACGACGTTTGGTATCTTCTCTGGAAACCTGAGCCGGACCGGATTTTATAGATATATCAGCAAGCTGTTCAAAAGGTATTTGCTCTCCGTTTGGCGCTGCAACCGACAAGCTCTTAACATCATCAAGATTCTGGCGATAATCTTTATCCAGACGAACTACCAGATCAAAACGCTTTTCTTCGTCATATACTACCCCAGCCTGACTACCGGCAAATGCAGCACGTAAAACCCGGTTTACATCATCAATAGAAAGTCCGTACTGTGCCAAACGGTCACGATTAAAGTTTACCTGTATTTGTGCCAGACCAGTGACTTTCTCTACGTTTATATCTTCAACTCCCGGAACCTTTTTTATAATCTTTTCCACATCAGCAGCTTTATCGGCCAACGTGTTGAGATCGTCACCAAATATCTTAACGGCAACATCCTGTTTAGAACCTGAAAGAAGTTCGTTGGAACGCATTTGTATAGGCTGTTGAAACTCGAATTTCACTCCGGCAAGAGGAATAAGCTTTTCCTGCATCTTCTCAACCAGTTCTTCACGNGTCTCNGCNGANGTCCATTCACTCTTATCNTTNAGCGTAATAATATANTCNCCNGTTTCCATNGGNGTNGGGTCNGTNGGAATNTCNCCGGCACCAATCTTACANACAANATGCTTTANNTCNGGNAANTTATCAAGCANAATCTTATTTGCTTTCTCAACCATCTCAACCGTATTTGAGAGCGAACCTCCCTGCAAAGTAACAACTCCGGCTGCTAAATCGCCTTCTTCGAGTTGGGGAATAAATTCACCACCCAAACCATTGAAGACAAACAGACTGGACAGGAACAAGACAATTGCAGAAGCGGAAACCAGCAATTTACGTTTAAGCGCAAAAGCTATAACAGGATTAAAGGCATTGTGTATCTTATCCATCAGCTTATCTGAAAAACTCCGCTTATGCTCCGTCTTTTTACTGAGGAATAATGCAGAAGCCATCGGAACATAAGTAAGCGAAAGGATTGCAGCTCCTATCAATGCAAAAGTAACCACCTGAGCCATTGGGCGGAACATCTTACCTTCAATGCCTACCAATGCCATAATTGGCAAGTAAACAATCAGAATAATAACTTGTCCGAAAGTAGCTGAACTCATCATTCGCTTGGCTGATTCAAGAACACTTTCATCCATTTGCTCCTGTGAAAGAACTTTCACTCCCGAATTGTGTAATTTCCCCTGAGTAATGCGGTGCACCACGCTTTCCACAATAATAACCGCACCATCAACAATCAGTCCAAAGTCGATAGCTCCCAAGCTCATCAGGTTACCCGACACACCAAATAAGTTCATCAGCGAAATGGCAAATAGCATGGACAGGGGGATAACCGAAGCAACAATTAACCCGGCCCTGATATTTCCCAGCAATAATACGAGAATGAATATTACAATTAAAGCACCTTCAATAAGGTTTCGGGAAACAGTACTAATAGCACGTCCCACAAGATCTGAACGATTTAGGAACGGCTCTATCTTTACTCCTTTTGGCAATGATTTCTGAATTGATGCAATCCGGGTTTCAACATTATCAATAACTTCATGAGCATTTGATCCCTTAAGCATCATAACAACTCCTCCCACAGCCTCGGATGTATCAACGACAAATGCACCATAACGAGTCGCACTACCATATTGCACAGTTGCTACATCTCTTATCAGAACCGGAATGCCGGATGAGTTGCTCTTTACAACTATTTTCTGAATATCTTCAATCGTTTTAACAAGTCCAATACCACGAATAAAATATGCTGTAGGTTTTTTATCTATATAAGCACTACCTGTATTCTCATTATTTCTCTCAAGAGCTCCGAAAATATCAGTCAGTGTAAGGTTCATGGATCTAAGTCTTTCAGGATTTACAGCAATTTCATATTGTTTCACAAAACCACCGTAACTGTTTATCTCGGCTACACCAGGTGTACCAAGCATCTCTCTGCGTACAACCCAATCCTGAATGGTACGCAAATCCATTGGAGTGTATTTCTTTTCATATCCTTTTTCTACAGCAAGACGATATTGAAAGATCTCTCCCAATCCGGATGATATTGGGGCAAGCTCTGTTTTGGCAAGTCCTGGAGGAATTACTTCTTCAGCTTCTTTTAACCGTTCACTTAATTGCTGACGTGCCCAATATACATCCACATTATCCTTGAACACAACAGTGATAACCGATAAACCTAAACGAGATATAGAGCGAAGTTCAATAATATCGGGAATGTTGGCCACTGCAACTTCTATCGGTGCGGTTATTACGCTTTCAACCTCCTGAACAGCGAGTGATGGTGCAATAGAAATAATCTGCACCTGATTATTAGTAATATCCGGTATAGCGTCAATAGGCAAACGGGTAAGCGAATACGTTCCCCAACCTATCAAGGCCACAACAAATAATCCGATAATGAATTTATTCTTTATCGAAAAATGTATGATACGTTCTATCATGAAATATCTGCTTTTATAAAGTTAATACAGAACTAATCCTTTAATCTTAAAGTGATTAGTAAATAAATAACAAAGAACTTAACGGAATTGATTCTCTCACACAGCTAAAAATGAATCTCAGCCATAATATGAAGAAACAACATATCTCAGTTTTTCGTTAGTTAAATCTGGCAGTAAAGCCAGAAAAGCATGCAGATTATAGTTAGTAAATCCACACTTATTTAAAGCATGGGCGGGGCACGAAGACTTATGGTCCGGGAAATACCCGCACCATGAAGATATTCAATATAAAAGGAAAAAAGATCAAAAGATTCCAGCTTCGGCGGAAGTAAAGAGTGTATAAAAGAAGCTGGAAAAAGTGTTACAACCTGCCAAAAATGGGGCTGAACATTAATATCATGATGCGGAACTGAGAAATTAAGTTTAGTGATGCAATAGCCGTCACAATCTTCATCAGCCTGCTGATGAGGTTTTGTAGGAGAATCAGCATCACCCTGCAGACAAATCTCATTATCAAAATGATGATGATGGGGTAATACCGGTACAATCAGCACCAACATGCTGACTAGTAATAAAAACCATCCGGTAAACCTCTTCTTTCTCATTCTTACTGTTTTATGGCGCTAAGATAATGCTTTAAAGTCAGAGAGAAAAGAAAAAAGAGGTAAAAACCCATTCCCGGGCTTTTACCTCTTACACTATTATAACAAGAAACTACTATTTACCAAATAGAAACTCTCTTTTCAACAGGAAGATACATCGGATCTTTTTCTGTAATATTGAAAGCCTTGTACCATGCACCAATCTGAGGAAGGGCTCCATTTACGCGCCATTTACCCAAAGAGTGAGGATCAGATTTTGTACGACTCAAGATTGCTTCGGGACGAATATTTCCAGCCCATACACCAGCATATGCCAAGAAGAAACGTTGGTCGGGAGTAATGCCGTTAATTGATTCAAGAGGAGCATTTGCTGTTGCATTCTTAAATGCCTGATAAGAGATCTGAAGACCACCGTGATCGGCTATATTTTCACCGAGAGTAAATTTACCGTTTGCGTGTACACCCGGAGCAACTTCAATATTGTCGAAGAAGTTAACCATTACAGCAGAGCGGGTTTCAAAATTCTTAGCATCTTCAGCAGTCCACCAGTCTTTCAGGTTTCCGTCCTTATCATATTGTCTTCCCTGATCATCGAAACCGTGAGTCATTTCATGTCCGATAACCACACCGATTGCTCCGTAGTTGAAAGCATCATCTGCGTTCATATCAAAGAAAGGATATTGCAGAATTCCAGCAGGGAAACAAATTTCATTTGTTGTAGGGTTATAATAAGCATTTACAGTTTGTGGAGTCATCTGCCATTCATCTTTATCCACAGGTTTGTTTGCCTTATTAATCATATAAGCAACCTCGAAACGATTTACACGTTCCACATTTTCCCAATAAGAATCATTTTTTACCTGCAAAGCAGAATAATCTCTCCACTTGTCAGGATATCCAATCTTAACATGGAATGCAGAAAGTTTTTCCTGTGCTTTAGCCTTTGTAGCATCACTCATCCAAGCCAGATTCTGAATACGCTGACCTAATGAAACCTGAAGGTTCTTCACTAAAGACACCATTCTTTCCTTTGCTGCAGCAGGGAAATATTTTTCTGTATACATCTGCCCAACAGCTTCGCCAAGAGAACCATCGACTACAGACACAGCACGTTTCCAGCGTGGTTTCATCACTTTTACACCATTCATTGTAGTGCTATAGAAATCAAAGTTCTGAGCATTGATTGCATCGCTTAAGTAAGAAGCAGAACCATCAATCAGTTTCCATTGCAAGTAAGCAATCTGATCTTTCAATGGCACTGTATTAATGATATTCACAACTTCTTTGATAGAAGCAGGCTGGCCAACATTAATATCTTTAAGGCCTTTCAAACCAAAGTCTGTGAAGAAAACATCCCATGCAAAAGAAGGATATTGTTTTTTAAGATCAGCAACAGACATCTTGTTATAGTTTGCATGAGGATCTCTTAATTCCACCTTTGTACGGGCAACTTTTGCCAGACGGGTTTCAATAGCCATAACAGCAGTCATTGCTTTTTGAGCAGAAGCTTTGTCATAACCAGCCAACTGGAACATCTTTACAACATGCAATTTGTATTTATCACGAATCTCTTTCGTTTTAGCATCATTTTCCAGGTAATACTCACGTTCACCCATGCTGATACCGCTTTGGTATGTATGAACCATATTCATAGAACTGTTCATATCATCAGCGCTTACATAAACAGCAAAGTATGGATCAAGTCCTATTGTGCGCATTTCTGCCAGCAAAGGATAGATAGCCGATTTATTCTTTAAAGAAGCGATCTTCTTCAGATAAGGTTTGATTGGAGCCGCTCCCTCTTTGTTCAGCTTCGCGCTATCCATAGCAATGTTGTACAAATCGCCAATTTTCTGAGCTACAGTTCCCGGTTGATTCTTTACTTTTGCAAGTCCTTCAATCAGACCTTTTAATTGTGAACGGTTATTTTCAGCAAGCTTATCAAAAGAGCCAAAACGCGCATATTCGCCTGTCAGTGGATTGTTCTTCATCCATCCACCACAAGAATACTGGTAAAAGTTACTTCCCGGTGAAACGGTCTTATCAAGATTATTAAAGTCTATACCAGGAGCTAACTGGGCACTTACTTCGCAGTTCCACCCTGTGCTGATTAAACAGAATGCCATCAGCGGTAGATAATTTTTAAATTTCATACTTTATAATTTTATTAATTCATTTCTTTGTTTCCACATAGGACGCAAAATTAGATAATAAAATCACAAAGGGGATGTTATTTATACAAAAATTATTCGCGAGACACGTTATTCACTTTTAGCCTCTTCCAGCTCCATTGAAGCCGATTCCCACTCTTCTACCACATTATCAAGTTCTTGCTTCAGATTTTGATGATTTGCATAGAGTTCCATATCAGAAGCTCCATCAGGAGTAGCCATTTTTAATTCTACCGCAGAGATTTTTTGTTCCAGTTCTTCTATCTTCTTCTCACAGTCAGTTACCTGTTTTTCCAGTTTGCGGAGTTTCTTATTGAGCTCTTTCTGAGCTTCGTATGAAAGTTTATTTTCAGAGGTCGCCTCTTGTTCATTGCCTTGTGCCGTTGGAGAAGCTGAGAGTTCGGGTTTACGCTGCAAATCATTGAGACTATCCATCTTCTTCTTTTGCAGGAAATCATAAATACCACCCAGGTGTTCTTTAACTACCCCGCCGCCAAACTCATATACCTTGGTTACCAGTCCGTCCAGGAATTCACGGTCGTGAGAAACAATAATCACCGTTCCGTCAAAATCTCTAATGGCATCTTTAAGCACATCCTTGGTACGCATATCCAGGTGATTCGTCGGCTCATCCAGAATCAGAAGGTTGACAGGTTCAAGCAACAGTTTAATCATAGCCAGACGAGTACGTTCACCACCCGACAGCACCTTTACTTTCTTATCGGAAGCTTCGCCGCCAAACATGAATGCACCAAGTATATCGCGAATCTTTGTACGGATATCACCCGTTGCCACATAATCGATAGTATCGAACACGGTTAGACTCTCATCCAGCATCTGGGCCTGATTCTGTGCAAAATAGCCAATCTGAACATTATGTCCGATAGTCAGCTTGCCTTCATAGTCAATATCGCCCATGATACATTTCACCAGCGTAGATTTACCCTCACCATTCTTTCCCACAAAAGCCACTTTTTCTCCACGGTTAATAGTGAGGTTAACATCATGATAAACCACATGATTGCCATAAGCTTTCTTTAAATCTTCTGCAATGACAGGATAATTCCCGGAACGGGCAGCAGGAGGGAATTTTAGTCTCAAAGAAGAATTATCTTCCTCGTCAACTTCAATACGTTCTATCTTCTCCAATTGCTTTATGCGGCTCTGAACCTGTACGGCTTTCGTTGCTTTATAACGGAAACGTTCAACAAAGTCCTCTGTTTCCTGAATCTGCTTCTGCTGATTTTCATAAGCACGCAATTGTTGTTCTCTGCGCTCCTTTCTAAGCTCAACAAACCTTGAGTAAGAAACTTTATAGTCATATATTTTGCCACAACTGATTTCAATGGTACGGGTAGTTACCGCATCAATAAATGCACGGTCGTGAGATACCAGCACCACCGCGTTACAACGGGTAGAAAGAAAATTCTCCAGCCACTGAATACTTTCAATATCAAGGTGGTTAGTGGGCTCATCGAGAAGAAGTACATCTGGACGCCTAAGCAGAAGTTTAGCCAATTCAATGCGCATACGCCATCCACCGCTGAACTCGGAAGTAGGTCGGGAAAAGTCGTCACGACTAAAGCCAAGCCCCACCAAAGTGCGCTCAATCTCTGCCTGATAATTGGTACCACCCATCATCAGAAAGCGTTCATTTTCATGCGTAAACCGGTCAATCAGTTTGTGATAGCTTTCAGATTCGTAATCAGTTCTGTCAGCCAGTTCCTGATTCATCCGTTCAATGTCCGCCTGAAGTTCAAAGATATGTTCAAACGCCTGTTCGGCCTCTTCCATTACAGTATGCTTATCACTCAGAATCATCACCTGCGGAAGATAACCAATGGTCACATCTTTCGGGGCTGCCACCGTACCTGCAGTTGGAGTCTGTATGCCAGCCAGGATCTTTAGCATGGTTGACTTTCCGGCACCATTTTTCCCGACCAGTGCAATGCGGTCTTTCTTGTTTATCACATACGATACGCCATCAAAAAGCGCTTTGGCATTAAACTCAACTTTTAATCCTTCTACTGAAACCATCTTTATATATTGTTGTCTCTTATCTTACTAAAGTGCAAAGATACAACAAAAACATGAAGTGAACACTTTTCAGAAAAGCTTCTTTAAAAAAGAGAAATCCAAGCTATGCCGTTATTGACATAAAAGTGTGCTATGACATAAGCTTAAAGTCGAAAGGGCCGTTGGCCAATAAATCACGACCACAATAAAAAATATATATTTATACATAATAAAAACTTCTAAAAGAGTATTATCTTTGAGAGCCAAAATAATACACACAAAATCTAGTTACTAATGAATCAAAATTCGTCACGACTCTATGTAGTAGATGCCTTGAGAGGGTTTGCTATTATTTCAATTATGTTACTCCACAACCTTGAACATTTCGATTTTTACTATTCGCCGTCTTATTTTCCCGACTGGTTAAAGACTTTGGATAAAGGAATCTGGGATAGTCTGTTTTTTCTTTTTTCAGGTAAGTCGTATGCTATTTTTGCATTGCTTTTCGGATTAACCTTCTTTATTCAATCACATAATCAGGAAAAGATTGGAAAAGATTTCAGAGGCCGGTTTGCCTGGAGATTACTCCTCTTATTAGGTTTCGGAACTATTAACTCTGCATTTTACCAAGGAGACATTCTCACTATTTATGCAATAATCGGATTCGGACTGATTCCGTTTGCAAAGCTTAGTAATAAAGTTGTTTTAGGATTTGCAATATTCCTTATGCTTCAACCATATGAACTGATTAATCTGATATCCGGATTATCTGATTCCTCTAAAGAAATGCAAAACCCTGCTTCATGGGCTCTTTTCGGAAAGATGGCGGAGTATATTCCAAAAGATTCATTCTTCAATACAATAGAAGGTAATCTTTCAAATGGCAGAATAGCTGTTATGGAATGGTCGTGGGAGAATGGACGTGTATTCCAGACCTTATCATTGTTCCTGCTTGGAATGCTTGCCGGACGAAAATCATTATTCAAAATAACTCCTGAAAGTAAGATATTCTGGAAAAAAGTGATAATATATGCAGCTATTGCTTTTGTTCCTCTCTATATAATTAAGAGCAACGCAGCTTCGTGGTTTGACAGTGAAGCCATTCGCAGACCATTTCTTACCATCTTTAACTCATGGAACAACATGGCTTTCATGTTAATCCTCGTTTCGGGTTTTGTACTGTTATTCCAGACCAAAACCTTTGAAAAAATTCTGACTCATTTTTCTTCGATAGGTCGTATGAGTTTATCCAATTACATTATTCAGTCAATTCTGGGTTCATTTATCTACTATGGTTTTGGCTTGGGGCTATACCAATACACCGGAGCTACTTTCTGCTTACTAATAGGTATCACCCTAGGAACCTTACAAGGCTTCTTCAGTTCGTGGTGGATGAAGAATCACCGTCAAGGACCGCTAGAGTTTATTTGGCACAAGGCTACCTGGGTTGGGACAGATAAATAGTCATTCCAGCAGAAGAAATCATTCTCCAATAAATAAAATTCCTTGGTGAATGGCTTAGAATTATTGGCAAATAACGCTTCAAACTCCCGCCTGCTTCCCCAAAAAAGCAGGCGGGAGTTTTCACATCGCACTTTTTTATGATTTACAGGAAAAACGAAAATCAGTCGAGTAGGCCTGAGCATTTCAGCTCAAACCTACTCGACTGAAAACACATTTTACTATTTGTTCTTTATCAGATCACTGTTATATCAAAACTAAGATAAACATTTTCTTAGTTTTAGCATTAAGCATATCTTAAAAAAAATATTTTACTAAATATACATATAAACTAAAATAATATTGTTATATTTGAAGAGTAAATAAAATAAAAAGGTATGCATAAAATTTATTTTCTAATTATTGAGATATTTATCTTACTATCCTTTAATTCATGCGCTTTATCAGATTCAAGCGATCCGGCCATTATTTCTGGTATAATAACAGACTCTTCAGGTAAAGGATTATCTGATGTTATAATAGAAGTAGATGCACTATCCGGAAAAATAGATACTAAAACATCAGCAAACGGAGAATACACAATAAATATGCCATCTGGTGGATCCGCAGTGGTCACTTATTCTAAAGATGGTTATACTGTTGTAAAAAAAGAGATTGCATTCAGAGGTGGCGCTCATAAAAGCGTAGATTTCAAAATGAACACATACTCTGAAGATGCCTACTTCTATGCATATATTGCCGATAACTCTGTTAAGGATACAAAAGGACGGCTGTATGTTACAATATTGGCTAATGTTAACTATGACTTTGAATGCAAAGATGACTGGATTAAATGTACTAAATCATCATCTGACTTTATAATTGAATATGATGAAAATAAAACATCCGAAGAGCGTACCACAACAATTACATTCAATGCTGAGTATGGAATATCAAAGACATTAAAAATCATACAAGAAGCTGGCCCTGTTCTTACACTAATTGATTATATAGGAAAAGACAACAAAACAAACTTGCTCACATCTGATCCATTTATTACTTTCAGCAGAGAAGTTAAACTCACATCAGTCACCTCTTCTATCAATAAAATGGATTTAACTCCCGAATATTCAGCTGACAAGAAAACCATCTATTTCCGTAATATTAAAAAGACGGTATTTTCAACTGCCACGATCTATTTCAGTGCCGAATCTACTAATTCAGAAAAATATATTGGCACAGTTGAATTAAAAAACACTCAAAATTGAAAATAGAAACACAATAACAAAACTAAAATAGACTGACATGAAATATATATCAATTTTCTTTATCCTATTTTGTTTATCAATTACTCTGAATGCACAAAGCAACTATAAGCGAGGGTTTATAATTACCAATGAGAAGGATACAATAATGGGGCTTGTCGATTTCAGAACAGATAGAACAAATTCAAAGATATGCAAATTCAAGAAGTCAGAAAAAGCGGAAGAGCAAGTCTTTTATCCCAAAGAAATTTTTGGTTATATGTTTATTGATGAAACAAAATATTATATCTCTCAGACTATTAATATAAAGGATAAAAGCTCCGATGTTTTTCTGGAATATTTGGTTAAGGGAATAAAAGATCTCTATTTTTATCCTGATGAGACAGACAATCAGGATTATTATTTTCTTAAAGATGATGATGGAAAAATGATCTCTTTCACAAAAGAACCTGATAAGATCATTGATAACAAATTAAAAAAGGACGATAAATACAAAAGAGCTTTGAATTATGCATTCAGAGATTGTGAAGCTATTGCCAACAACGTTGATAAAGTAGATTTTGGTCGTAGATCTATGATTAAATTAACTGAGAAATATCACAAGCAAATGTGCTCTCCCGGTTTAGAATGTATTGTGTTTGAGAATAACTACAAGAAGAAATTTACAAAAATAAACTTGTCACTATATAGCGGAACCCAATTTACAGATTATTCCTTTGGAATGGAAAAATTAGTTCAATATGAATCCGTTCAATGTTTATCGCCTGTAATTGGAGGACAGTTCAATATATCCAGTCCGCGACTGATAAAATCATTAAGCATACAGGCTGATATTTCTTTATCAGGTTTTAAATTCGAAAATGATCATATCTGGGATTCTAATATTTTTGGGTCAACAATCTATGAGAAATTTAAGTTCAAAGCCCTAAAAACTACAGGAGAATTAGGATTTAAGTATACTCACCCTAATGGAAAATTCAGTCCAACTATTGAAGCCGGCATCAGTTATTCAATATTATCGAACACATCGAATTCACTCTATAGAGAATCTATAACAAATGGCCCCGAAACTATAGATAATTATGTATCACCTCCTATGCGCTATTGGGGAGGATATGGTGGAATTGGATTGAATTATCAGGTAAACAAGAAACATGTTGTTTTCTGCCGCATTATCTATAACAGAATGAGTTACCAAAGCACTAAAATTAATGAAGTGGGGCTAAAAATAGGATACATGTTGTAGTCTTTTAACTACCATAAAACATCAAGAATTCAAATTATTTACATTATATTACTGATAAAAAATTATTAACTTAGCAGTCTAATTAATCACCGCCATAAAAGGGAAGCTGATACCAAAAATCCAATACAACATAAAATCGCATCTATGAAATTCAATGACATTCTAGCCAGTCGCAGATTAACACAAACGCCCCTCCCCATTTGGAAACTTCAACTCACTGATGAAGAATTTTCCGGATTAAAGGAAGAACTAAGAGATGCTTTCCAAGGAAAGAACGAATTATTATTCCGCATTGCCAAAGAAGCGGCGCTCTATTATGCTAATTGGTGGAGCAGAGAATATTTAGGAGGAATACCGTCACGAGAAAGAATAGCGGCCGATTTAGGTTTAGACCTAGAGCAAAGTAATGCCTTATATGTTACGGCAAAGCGCGGATTAAGCTACTTGAAAATTTCACCAATTTTTCGAAATGGTCGGATGCATCGTTTTCGCACGTTGTTGATGCAAGGAGGACTTCCCCTATTTTCTTTGAAAAAAGGCAATAATAAAGCTGGGTATGGTGCGTTTTTCGAGGGTCTTATCAAATATACAAACGAAGTTGATGTCAATTACGAAGATATTAGCTTTATTGATTATCTGCCTTGTCGGAACCGTCTTTCTTCGTCTTTTCAGACGGCCGATTTCTATGAACTTAACCTCTTGATTATTGAAGATTTTAGAAAAAAGGGAGAACAAAGTGAATATTGGGAACTGATTTCCGCTATTTTCGATCGAGAAGAGTGTCGTGAAAATGTAAGTGTACAACGCATAAAAAATTTATTAAGCGAGAAAAAAGAAAGAAGTGATAACCGGATCCAGTCTTTCTCTGTCGAATGGAGTTTAAGAAAATATGAAACCGAAGTCTCCTTATATTACACCTTGTCCATTCCACTGAGGATTAAGCAGAGCGAGATTTCTGAAACACTGCGAGATCAGTATGAATTTTCGGTTTTTTTGGATAATAAGGAAGTAGCAAGATATAATCGTACTTTGCCTGATAATAACGGAGACGTTTTCTTTGTAAAGGTCAGAGGTAAAAACGACTTGACGGAAAAATGTATCGCGAATACTGATGTTGTTGTCAGATTATCAAGCAATGGTTTTTTTAAAGAGCTGCCTTACTCAACTCCCGATTTTTCAGAGCCAATCCTATTAACCGGGCTTGAAAATTTGTGGTATATTAAGAAAAAAAAACAGGACAACTACGTCAATGGCGTTTTGCTATTAAAAGATTCAGAATGGGAAATTATAACACCCGAGAGTTTTACATCTGTAACATTCTACGGCCAAGAAGCTTTTTGGACAGAAGCAAAAGAGCTTATTGAACTTAAAAACAAGAGTACAGAAGAAACACTGCTGTTTGACAATACGCCGTATTTGTATCGATACGAAATTCTTCACCAACCTGAAATAAAGTCAAAAAACAGGAAATTAATCAACCCCAAGATAAAATTCCAAGTTATCTACACCATTGACGATACGATAATAAAACGAGATTTTGAAATTTACTTTCGTATCAAACAAGGACAATGGATACAATATAACAACCCGGACTGCCTGCCTGTCGGATTGCTACATTTTAAATTTATTTATCCTGATAAAAAGACAGAATATGCGAAATTTTTTAATATCAGGAATCTGTCTGTAAGTTATTCCGAACAGACAACTGATTCTGGTGTTGTCACTATTGCTAATTGTAATAATCTTACTTTATCAATAAGTGAGCAACAAGGTATCAAAAGAATTGAGAAAATAGAAGACAACAAGTGGAAATTTGTCAGAAACATAGCAAGCCGGCACTATGCTTCCAACTTACAGTTCAGAATAACCGACCAACATGATTGTACAGCCAACATACTGATTGTCGCGCCTTTTAAAGGAATTGTTGTTGCAGAAATTTCCGGAGATAGTATTGATAATCATCACACAATTAGTTTAGATTCGTTGTGGCGATATAAATGCTTCGTTTTTGGAGAAAATATAGTAAATGTTACAATCTATCATAATAGAAATGAAAACAATCAACGGAAATTTATCTACAACATCGAAAAGAAAAATGCAATTCCGCTCCTCGATTTTGAAGAGTCTATAAGAAACCTGTTTACATTATTTGGAGCAGACCATTCGCTTTACGATTCATTCGTAACAATCAAATTTAATAACACACAGGCCATTTTTGTTAAACCTTTCAATCGGACTATCAATCTTGATGAATGGAAAAATAACAGAATAATCAGACTCGATAATGATGCTAAAATCGAACATCTTTATGCAATGACTGTAGATTGTGATTATCCTGACGAGATTTCCACTTTCGAACTTGTAAAACAAGGCGATAATTTTGTTTTGCCTGAAAATATAGATTACCCCAATGGTTTAATTGTTTTCTCGGACGATTCCGGTTCTGTGGATAAAGTAAGACCAACCTTCCTTGGAATGACTCAAAACACAACTACTTTTGATGAGCGCTTAAACAACATTAGAGTCGAAATTGCAGAAGCGCGTTTTCATGATTATTTTTGGGATAAAATTGCCGTGTATTTTCAATTATTGATAAGCAATAATCTGCCTCTTAAAACCATAGATTATTTTAGAATAATTGCCGAGTCTCCATTGTCGATGGCAAAACTTGCATTGGTATTATTAGACCCTATAAAGAATATTACACCTGACGAAAGAAAAAAAGGCCTTCTAACTTTTGAAAGCGAATTTGCTCTTGCTTGGCATTGGCTGGATAACTCGACTTGGAAAACAACACGCGAATGGTGGTATTTGGAACAATATGATTATATGGCCGAATTATACATTCAGGATCTTTTAACCTATAGTTTACAAATTAATTCTGATTTCATGCGTCAATTTTATGCTTTTGCAATGAATAATACAATGTCAGAAGATTGTTCTATTAATGAACAGATACATATACAAGATTATACAAGATATGTTGATATTCATTCAGACGATTGGTTGTCAATAGACGAAAATAACAAGATTATATATCCTAAAATTGCTAAAAATTGGCAAAACCTATTCTCGCACGAATATGGCGTTGCCATTCGTACTTTCCTTTGGGGAGGAGCAAAAGCGGCTCTTTCTGCAATGGGAGAGGATAAAGACGAACAAGGCAATAAATTATTATGGAAGTCTGAAAATGAAACACAACGCAGAATAATGTTTTACTTTTGGAAATTAAATCCCGAAACCTACAAAAATATATTTTTCGGGATGGTAAAAAAAATAAGTTACAGATTAAATAGGCACAACTAAATTGATCACACTATGAAATATACAGATGTTTATATAAACGCAAAACGTCGTACAAAAGAAGCTCTTCTTTCGATGTGGGCGGCAGGGAAACAAAACACACAACAATATTTAGATAAAATTTTTGAAGAAGAGCCGATTCTTGCCGAACCAATTTTTCAGAGTATGTTCCCTTGGGAGTCGAATGCTCGTAGGTTCGACGAATTTACAAATATTTTCGACAACGACTTTATCAATGCGCTATCAAGTGTTAATGACGAAAGATTTTGCTTCCCGAATGACAGAAAACCCTATACTCATCAAGCAAAAAGTTGGACACAACTTTTGGAGAATAAAAAATCGATTGTAGTAACAAGTGGAACCGGTTCTGGTAAAACGGAATGTTTTATGCTTCCGATTATTCAAGATTTATCTCGCCAACAACAAACCGAATACGGAAAAGACAAAAAAGGCGGAATCCAGGCGATATTTCTTTATCCACTAAACGCTTTGATGAGCAGTCAGCAAAAACGGATGTCTGCTTGGTGTAAAAGCGTCAATCCGCAAGTTAGTTTTGCGATGTATAAAGGCGATACGGAGGAGACCGTCAATGCAAACAGAACGAGGGACGCTTTACCTGAGTTAATATCAAGACAACAAATTAGAACAACACCACCTCAAATTTTGTTTACCAATCCGACAATGTTGGAATATATGCTTGTCCGTAAACAAGATAAGCCGATTCTTGAAATTTCAAAAAAGAAAAAATCCTTGCGTTGGATTGTGCTTGATGAAGCACATACATACAACGGCTCTTCAGCGGCGGAATTGGCTTTGCAAATACGTAGAATACTTGACGCTTTCGGCGTGTCAATTGAAGATGTACGTTTTGCGGCAACTTCTGCGACATTAGGTTCCGGCTCGAATGAAGAATACAAGAGTTTCCTTTCGCAAGTAACAGGCAAAAAGCAAGAAGATATTGTTGTCGTTCACGGTAATCAGATTTTGCCGAATATCAATTCCGAAAAATTAGATATAATCATTTCGGATATAAACAGGGATTTTGAAGGCAAATTTTCTCTTTCCCAAAAAGAGTTTATTGCCTTACGCGAGGAATTAAAAAAAAATGCATTGAGCGCGAAGGAGATAGCAGGTCGATTTGCGGTTGGAAATAAAATCTCTATCGAAGATAGCTTACGCTTGATTGACCGATTGAGCGAAAAAAATGAAAGTTTACTTTCCGATATTGACCGACGAGGTGCTTTATTGCCAACGCGCGCACATTTCTTTGTCCGCAATATGGGTGGATTGTATGCCTGTGTCAATCCGGAATGTACAAAGCACCAAGATATACGTATCAATATGGGTTCATTGACCACCATAGCACAAACTGAATGTAGCGAATGTCATTCGAAATTAATAGAAGTCAATCGATGCAATGCTTGCGGGAACTTGTTGCTGGTCGGCAAAGAGCAAAACGGTTATTATAGTTTTGCAAAACAAGAAAAGCAAAGTTTATTGGAAATAGGGAGTGATGAAAATGAAGATGAAAGCTCAGATAACGAAGTCGAAAATACCATCCAAGAAGCCATCTTTTTAGTGATAGCCAAGGGTGTAAACAAGAAACCAATAAATAATTCCTTTTTGATACCGCAAATTATAAATACGCAGAATGGTCAAATAAGAACCGGAGAGGGCGATTTTGTGAAGTGTTATAAAGAAAATGGCACTATTATATGTCCTCATTGTGGAGAACACACTGATAAATTACAATCGATGTATTCCGGCAGTTTATTCAGTCGATTGTTAGCACCGACCCTCTTAGAACAAACAACACCTGAGACTTATGATGTTTCTGCGCTTTGGCAAGGACGAAAATACATTTCCTTCACAGATAATAGGCAGGGAACGGCAAAATCAACTTTTCAGCAAAATATTGATGTCGAACGTAACTGGATACGAACGGCAATCTATCATTATCTTGCAAGAGAACGACAAAAGACTATAACGCCGGCAGAAGGATTAACAAATATAGAAGAAAGCGAATTGAATGCGATTAAGCAATTCAATCCAAACTCACCTCGCGTGATTGAACTTGAACGTAAAAAGTTTGGTAACCTCACACCTTCAAATCCATACAAAACATTTAAGGAATTTGCAAATGCAATCATTGGTAATGGTGAATTAAACAAACTGTATGAACACCTACCTGCTTCTTTTAGAACAGGCAGAGATGAAACGGCTTATCTACAACAGTTGATGATCGACCAATTCGGACGGCGCCCCCGAAAGGCGGGTGTCAACAATCCTGAAACAATGGGATTGGTAAGGGTTGTCTATCCTGCTATCGAAAATGCACAAATGCCTAATGCAATTAGCGGTATTTTTAATGAATTGAAATGGACTGAAAACGATTGGCGAGATTTTTTGAAAATATCGTTGGATTACTTTTTTAGAGAAAACAGACATATTAACATTCCTATTGATACTAAAAGATTTAGAACGCAAGTATTCATTAATAGCGATGTTTATCCTGCTGATAGTAATCAGCGTAAAAAGTTTCCCTCTTTAAGACTAAAGCAAAATGATACAGTTAGAAATCCAAACCGACTTATTGTTTTGCTGTTGTTTGCGATGGGCATAAAAAGAGAAGAAGAAATAACAGAAATACAAGAAACTTATATTAATCAAATTCTTGATGCTACATGGAATTTCTTGCGTAATAATAATATAATAAACTCAAATGTAGAAGAAGAAAGAGGATATAAACTAGATCTTTTAGGAAATAATGTAGCCTATCAAATTGTTGATAAAGCGTGGCTATGCCCAGTAAATCAGGTTCCCTTAGATACTATTTTCAGAGGATACAGTCCTTTGCTTACGTCGAGAATAAGTTCAAACCTTGAAAAATACAAAATTACAGAACCTCTTGTCGATTATCCATTTTTCCCCTATGCCTATCATCATAATATTAATGATGAGCCTGTTTCAAATGAAATCATATTGGAATGGATAGATACGAATATGGAGAACGTTCGGCAACTTGGCTTGTGGTCTAATATGCACGAACGAATTTTGATGAATAATCCAGTTTATCTATCCGCAGAGCATACTGCGCAACAAAGTAAAGATGAACTTCGAAGAATTGAAGAAAAATTCGAAAAGAATGAATTAAATATTTTATCCTGTTCAACGACGATGGAGATGGGTGTTGATATAAGCGGTATTTCCGAAGTGGTAATGAATAATGTACCTCCCAAACCCGCCAACTATTTGCAGAGAGCAGGACGTGCCGGGCGTGGTAGCGAGACAAAAGCCTTGGCTTTGACATATTGTGCGCCGAATCCAATTGGAGCAAGCCTGTTTAGTAATCAGAAATGGGCGATGACACACAAAACAGCAGTTCCTAAGGTTTCTTTCGATAGCAATATGTTGGTGCAAAGGCATATTAATTCCGTTTTATTGTCTTCATACATTGCCACTGACGGAGAGAATAATCTTACAGTTAGTTCTTCTGTCGAGAATTTTTTCTACCCAATCGAAGGAGGCAAAAATCATTATGAAATATTTAACGAGTATCTTAATTCTATAATCTTAAATGGAGATGAAGGTCTAAAAAATAGATATCAGAATCTGGTGCGAGGTACTTGTAAAGAATTAATTTATTTTGATGACTCAGTATCTACTTGCAAAGCAAGTTTAGACTCAATTTTTAAGCAACTAGATGATAAAAAGAAAATGCTCGACAATAAAATTCAAAGTCTAAGAAATAGGCAATACAATCAGGATTCTCCTGCAACAAGAGCGATTGATTCACAATTGAAGCAAATATTAAAACAGAATATTTTTGGTTTTTTTGCAGAACATAATTTTATTCCGAGTGCAGGTATCCCGACAGGCATTGTTGAATTTGACAAGTACAACATTACCGATTATAACGCGAATAACAATAATGAAGGAAATGAATATAATTTTGGCTATCAAAAGATAAACCCATCAATGTTGCTGACTCAGGCAATTACCGAATACGCACCCGGCAATCAAATCATACTGAACGAAGCGTGCTATGTATCAAGAGGCATTGTTATGAAATCGCAATGGAATGATGCAAGGAGAGTTATATTCCAATATTGTCCTGATTGTGGCTATGCCATTACGCGCGAAGGAGATGCGTTAAACAATTGTCCTAGTTGTGGAAGAACAAACTTAAACGGGATCAAAGGTAGTAATGCTAATTTTGTACCGCTTATTGAGCCAGCAGGTTTTCGAGTGGATTTTTCGGAAGAACCAACTCGAACGATTAATCGTACAATAAAGAATTATGCACAACCCGAATTGCTAAATATGCCGCCTTGGAATGAACAAGACAAACTGTCTTCCGCAAAATTTGAAATGCGATTTAGTTATCAGGCAGATGCCGAAATACTATATTATAATCTAGGCTATGGACATGGGTATGCTGTTTGTCTTGAATGTGGGCGTGCTGTTCCGGATATTGATGATGACAATTTTCCAGATTCACTTGTAAGGCTACATTTATTCAACCATACACCAATAATCGGTGGAAAAAAGAGACAAAACGATAAAGAGCGTTGTTCTAACAACAATATCAAACGAAATGTATTGTTGGGAGGTCGTATTCAAACCGATTTTATTGAAATCCGTTTCAGAGATACTGAGGAACGTTTAATTAACGATGAAAAAATCGTTTATAGTTTGGGGGTAATTTTTACTCAAAAGTTGGCTGAGAAAATTGGAATTAACTCGCAAGAAATTAACTTTGGCGTTAAAAAGTATCACAATTACACTTCAATATTTATATACGATACAGCAAAAGGAGGAGCAGGATATTCCATTCAATTTAACGAATTACAAGAAGAGGTATTTAATTTAGCAAGAACAGCTTTGGCTAATTGTACCTGCGATAAATCTTGTAATAAATGTTTAATAAATAGAGACTCTCAATGGTCGTTAGATTTACTTAATAGAAAAAAAGCATTAGAATGGTTAATATTGGAAAATAGATGCAGAAATCAAATTCCCGAAAATATACAAACAAAGTTTTCGAAGAAGGTGTATTCTCTTACTTCAAATTTTTCGGCAGAGCTCAACAAGATACTAACGAATCCCGATTTATCAAAAATCACATTTTTCATTGATAATAACGTCGAAGTATGGAAGCCGGAAGAGTGGGAGTTTTACAATATTGCGAAGAAATTACGCCAAAAGGGTCTTTTTGTTTGCTTCGCATTTGAACAACCCACTATTGACTTAAGGACACTTTCAGCAAGTCAGTTGTCAATTTTGTCTGAGATGCGAATGATGTTTGCTTTACGAACTTACACAGCAAATCGTAATGGAATTACAAATTTAGTCTTTTCAGAGTTTAGTGAGAAAGCGATATCTTATTTTGCTCAAAATGGGACAATATCAGAGAAATACGATGAAAATTGGGCAAAAGGTGATTCTAGCATCTATAAAGTTCCCTGTGATAATAACGCATTCACTTTTGATGAATGGCATCCAAACTTTGATTCGGCAAATGATGACACGAACATAGTCTTTGAAGTCGTTGTAAATGACAAAAATGCAAGTTCACATACTCTTGCAAACAAAATAACGAGTGTTGAATCTGAAAAATGGGAGATATTATTAAATAAAATAAAAAAATCTGAAGTTAATATCAGTTATACCGATATCTATCTAAAATCCCCCTTATCGTGTCGGCTACTTATTGATTTTGTAAGTTGGTTTAAGAAAGAAACAGGTTTGCAAGTAAACAGGTTAGATTTGAACTTGGCGGATGTTAAGGATAGCAAAAAAAATGATTTTTATACTACAGACGATAGAGATTGTTATGTAAAAGGATATGCAGAAAAGTTTGATTTGCCTTTACGCATTATAAAGCCTGGAAGACTACCGCATCGAAGAGAATTCAAAATCGTAAACGATAACTATGAATTTATTATTAGACCTGATGGTGGTTTTGAGAACGGCTGGAATGTAGATTATGCAGATATAAATTCAGGTTGGGAAGACAATTTTGAATCAGATGTCAGATTATTCAATAAATCTGTTGATGGTATATTATTTTATATTGTATATAAACAAAGGTAATTAAAACCATAAGCAACTATAGTTAGATTTGCTTCCTGTTGCAAACGAAGAATATCTGATAATATCGGAAGAGGATTTATGCACATCATGCTCAAATTATTACCAATGGTTCATTGTCATCGTCCTATTTCAAATAGTATTGAGGAGATTCGGACGTATATTATAATGAAATATATTAAATAATATAGAATGAGTTATTCTTTTAACTTTTCTGCTGTAGCTAAGTAATGCTTCTTACATCTGTAAGCCACCGGTGCCCCCATATTAGAATTTATTTTTTATTAGGGGCTTACTTAAAAAAAACATTCCGAGCCACTATTTTATAGGCGATTAGGATGATTCTTTATGCTTTTTGAAGTTTTACCTGACAGCAATAATTCCATGCCAAAAGCTAAAAGAGGGCATCCAAAAACATTTGGATGCCCTCTTTTTAATATAATTTCCTTAATTCTAAATCTTACTGATTAGAACAATTTTGCTGGATATTCACCTGCATCAACCAATGCCTGGATTTTGTCGACTACCGACTGACGATCTGCTGCATAAGTTACACCAAACCATTTAGATGTAGTATCAAGTACTTTTACGCGTGCAGTACCATTGTTGATAAGTTCATTAACCATCAATGGGATAAAGTATTCGCATTTCAGGTTATCAATGTTTTCTTTCAGGAAGTTGATGAAGAAATCTTCTGAATATTTAAAATAATCAGGAGTGAATCCCCACATGTTCATTGAAACAGGAGTATTGTCACCGATGGCAACCATTTCACCGTTTTCGTCCTTGAACTGAACTTTACCATCGATACGTTCGATAGCTGTACGCTCAACAACTGTTGTAAGATAGCCATCCTTGTCTGTTGCACAAACACCACGTGCTACACTTCCACTTTCAGAAAGAGTATTACCTACACGATAACCAATCATGCAATAGTCATTTGTCTTTCCAGCCATTTCAGTAAGAGCCTTACCCAAAACAGCAAAGCTGTCTTTTCCGTAAAAGTCATCGGCATTAATTACTGCAAAAGGTTCGTTTATCACATTCTTACCCATAAGAACAGCATGGTTGGTTCCCCATGGTTTTTCTCTGCCTTCCGGACATTTAAATCCAGCAGGAAGATCGTTCAAATCCTGGAATACCAATTCTACAGGTACATGACCTTCGTACTTAGAAAGTACCTTTGTACGGAATTCATCTTCGAAATCTTTACGGATAACAAATACGATCTTACCGAATCCTGACTGAATAGCATCATAAATAGAATAGTCCATAATGGTTTCACCGTTGGGGCCCAGACTGTCTAATTGTTTCAGACCGCCATAACGACTGCCCATACCGGCAGCAAGTACAAATAATGTTGGTTTCATTTTTGTTTTTATTTATTAAAAGGTTGTTATGTTTTTCTATTGTTTTCGGCGCAAATTTACAAAATAATTTCCAACAACGGTACAACAAATAGTTCAAATATAGACACAGATGATTCAAAAAGGAAAGAGATTTATTAAAACGGATAGCCAATAGCAAGGTGAATACCCAAACCATCCTTGAATGTTGGTATGTTGTAATACCCTGTTTTAGAGGTAATATAAGGAGCATGAAGCCCTATTCCGGCATCCAGTCGGATAACTAAATAGGAGAAATCATAACGCAATCCGGCTCCGGTGCCCAGAGCTATATCTTTTCCTAGCCGGGATAGGTTAAATAGTCCGCCGGGGCGAGCCTCATCTTTCTTCAGCAGCCAGATATTTCCGGCATCCAGAAAGAGTGCACCGTTAAGATTCCCCAAAAGATTGAACCGATATTCTATGTTGGCCTCCAGTTTAAAATTACCTGTCTGATCCATGTACGAGTAAGTCTTGCTTGCATCAGGATGGTAACTTCCAGGTCCCAGCGAACGAATGGTAAATGCCCTCAGACTGTTAGCTCCTCCAATATAGAATTGTTCGTTGTACGGCGCCACTTCCGAATTGCCATACGCATAAAGAATTCCGCCCGACAACCGGCTTACTAGGAATTGATGGGCACTGATTTTATACGTATACCTAACTTCAGAAGTTAGTTTCAGAAATTGTGCAAAAGGATTACCAAGCAGTTTTTTTTCTTCATTAAAGCCTCTCCCAAAAAGCCGGTAAATACCGGAAGTTATATTTCCTGCAGAAGTAACAGATGTTTCCCACCAAATATGATTTCGCTTGTTTCTCAGAACTACATCATCATACGTATATGTGTAGTTCATGGCAGGAATAAACTGATTCTTCAAACTGAGATAGAGAGCAGGATTAGCATTTGTAACAGAATCAAAGCGTTGCGTAGTGTATTGCAGCACATTAAAAGTCAGCTTAAACGGCGTAATTGAATGACGGCTCACCCGCGAAGACTGAAAATCATACGTTGCATTTCCTCCAAAAGAGAGAAGTTTGAAGTAACGTGCACGATTCAGCTGATCAGCATACAAGCGGAAAGTGGTTGTTGCCGGATAAGTCAACTCTTTATATCCCATTCCGGGTAGCACTAAGCGAGGAATGGTAAGTGCAGCAGACGCACCAAGTTCATAGGAATTAATCACGGAACTGCTCCCACCTATCGGATCATTGGTCTGCCATTCATAGCTACCTTTAAGCTTTGCCGTAAAGACCTCTCCTCCCCCAAAAACATTTCGTTTGGAAAGCGTGAACGATGCACCCGGCCCCACCTGATCATTGGATTTTGAAGTTACATTCAATTCCAGTTCTCCGTCAAGAGGAAGATCATATGCCGCATTCATCCACACATCGAGCTGGTTATTCACGGCCGTGCTATCACGGGGAACAAACTGTAATTCTGAATATTTAAAAATGCCTAAACGGTTTATATTTTCCAGTGTGCGCAGTTGTTTTCGTTGTGAATAAAGCTCCCCGGGCATTAATTTAAAGCGGTTGTACAAAACCTGCGGACGAACCCGCAACTTTCCCTGATAAAAAATAGTCAAGTCCTTGTAATTCAGAGAATCCGTTGGGGTTTCTCCGTCAAAACCATTCAGAATGATGTTTCTTTTCCCAATATTCCATGGACGAAGAGCCTGCGCGGACAGACCAGACTTTGGAGTTACTTTCAAACTCACCCTGCCCGATTGCTGAATGGTGTCGGCCAGGAAAGTGATCAATTCAGGTCGGAAATAATAGTACCCCGCATTGCGCAACAAGCCACTTAGCCGCAGCCGTTCCTCATCCAGTTTCAGAACACTGAAATGATCGCCTTTGTGAAGCACTTTATCGACCAATCGCCGCTGCAACAAGCTGTCTGTTCTTGAACTATAATGAGTATACATTACTGTATCCAGCAAATAAGGTTGCTGCATGTCTATTTTATATTTCAGTTTTGCCTGACGTTTTTTTCCGGGAATCAGTTCATAAGAAACTTTCCCGTTGAAGTATCCATAATCGCGTAACAGGTTTCGTGCCACCTTTACCCTGACTTCCGGATTTACTGTAGAAATAAGTACCGGAGTAGAAGAGAAACGTTTAAATATCCAATGTCCTACTCCTTTTTTATAAGGCTGAAAAGCATTATAAATCCACAATCCAAATGGAAGAGGAAGCCTGACTGATGAACTACCAAAAAGAGCATTATTAGGAGCTTTTGCCAATGCTGCATTAACCTCCTCCAAAGCCTCATCACCTGCCACCGAGACATCACGATTCTCAACCACTGTCTTCTTCATGCCCGTATAAAGAAGTTCGCCCTCCGGTAAATTACGGGTGGTAGAACAGGCAGTAAGCAACATCAGTAACGGATAAAGCAGCTTTCTCATTTCGATTCCTTTTTATTCTCTTTATTTTTGATTATAAATAATTCTCCCAATCTGCGCATTTTCTTGCGGAGTACCACACCTGCTCCCGTTTCAATAATCTCTCCTTCCAGCAAACTCTGGTAATTCTTATTGTGGAATAGTTTCACATATCTGGTTCCACTTGTATCTAGCCGGTATTCAAGTGAGATATTATCAATAAACGATTGNTTTTCNTCNACNGTNTNNCCTGTNGAAATNTTGCCNCCAATCACNATCCGNATNCGGTCATTATANAATCTTNTGGCAAAACGATAAGAATAATCGGTTCGTTTTCCTGAACCTGCCATACCTGTTTCTTCATAAGATTCCATACCAAAGGTAATATCGACCTTTTTAAGTGCACTCCCTGCTATATTGGAAATCTCGCTCTGCAGGAAACTATTCAGGGCACTTCCCATATTTATTCCTCCCGATGAACCTGAAGAAGTCATACCCTGAGGCATGTACATACCGGTAACCAGCATTGTAATAGCCAGCTTGCTCCGTTCTTCGTCCGACATTGCTGAGAGCTGATTTTGCACAGCCATATCTTCGGGTGCTTCAAGATCGAAAGACATTCCAAGATCCTTCAGTGTATTTTTAATGGAGACAGACACATCAAAATTCACCTGCCTGCTGGCCTGGTTCTCATTAGT
>JGI20225J20221_1000698_pt1 | contig 49878 bp, 49 predicted proteins | sample BioMet4_FD_20221 | JGI IMG/M metagenome (IMG submission 20221) | reverse complement strand
GCGAAGCGCCGACTTCGAGGAGATAATTCCTTCCTTCTAAAGCCCCATCGGGCAATAAGGTATGAGCGAGAGCGGCATGCGAAGCTAAGGAATTCGCGATTCCGGTCCCTGGCGTGTCGTAGATCATGCTCGAGGAATCGAGCGGGATTTGCATGACGCGAAGGTGAGTCGAAGGATATTCGCCCGTGATAATCGAACGGCTGCTCTTGTTTTGATAATCATGGAGGAAACTTGAGAGGAAGAGAGTTTTTCCCGCGCCGGTCGCTCCGATGATATAAACATCGTGACGGCGCCGTTTTTCTTCGATGAGGTTCGCAGCCGCTGTGGTGTCACTGAGGGAAGACAAACTGAGAAGAAGCACATCGTCTTTCTGAGCGGGAAGACCCGAAGCCCGGAAGCGGTGAGCAACATACTCCCGCAGGTCATCGTCTTTGGCTTCCGCCGGCATTAAATCGCGTTTATTGGCCAAAATCACGAGGGGCAAAGAACGGATTAAATCGTTCACCTGGCTCGAAAAGGAACACTCGAAGGAGAAAAGATCGACCACATAAACAATCAAAGCATCGGAAGCTTTGGCATCCGCTAGCATCGTCAAAAAGTCCGGGCTGACCGAGGCTTCTTGCGGGGTCAAATTGAATTTATTTTCATGGTAGCAATGATCGCAAAAGAGAATCGTGTCCAAAGGGCTTTCTTCAAGAACCTTTCGTAAAATGTAGCCATCTTCCCCTGGCTTTTCGCTTTGGAGAATCGCTCCGCAGTTGTAACAGCGGCGCACGACATTGGTTTTGCTCATTTCTTCCCCTCCCAATAAGGCACAAGGCCTTCGGTTACGATTTTTCGACGCTTATTCTTCTCAAAAAGGCGGTTCCAACGGGTGACCCATGGTTCGTGGTCGGCGATCTTATCGGTCAGGATCGAAGCGATCTTGGCGCCATTGGCCGATGGAATATCGGTCATCAGTTGGTCGCCAAGGAGAATCGTCTCTTCGGGTTTGAAGCCTTCTTGTTTCAGAATTCGCTTGAGGCGGAAACTGAAGGGCTTCAATAATCCACTAAGGGCCTGAATCCCCAAACGTTCGGCATAATGGCTGACCCGTTTGGAGGTATTGTTCGAGGCGATGTAGAGATGAAGACCAGCTTCTTGAAGCTCACGAACTTTCGCCTGGGTTTGCTCGTTCGGCTCCTTTTCGTCATAAGGCGCCAAGGTGTTGTCGAGGTCGAGCAAGAGATTCTTGTAGCCATGCGCAAGATAGAAAGAAGCAGGAATCTCGTAGAAAGAATGCGCGAGATAAGTTGGGAGATATCTTGCCCTTATCATAATATAAAGAAGGAGTCTCCCTCAACCCCTTCCCTCATTTTTTCGGCTCTCCACTAGGAGCAGGCGTCACGTTATCCGTGGCATCTTTCGGCGCTTCGGAGGTCGAATTATCGTCTTCATCATCGAAGAGCGAAATTTGCTCGTAGTCGTCTTTTTTGCTCTGATCATCCGCGCCTTCTAATAAGGGCGAAGGCGGCAAAACTTTGACCGGCAAGGGAAGCGCCTTCACGTCATCGGTGATTCGCGTGCTTTCTTCGAAGCTCACGAAAAGAATCCGATTCTTCACGGGGAAGCCATCAGGACGCTTCGCGTATTTCTCAATCGGCGTGAGATAGAAATCGGGGAACGAAACATCGATTCTTGTCGCGTCATCAAACACGGCGTCATAGACAAAAGGCGAAGGCTTTTCGAGGATTTTCCCGGCGTAAACCACGCGATGCGGCTCTTTTTGGAAGGAGGGAACAATGATCGTCGGCTTCCCTAGACGCTCGCTCAGAGCAATGTGGGACATTTCGAAAACCCGGGTGCAGCCCCGATCGGTGATTAAGGCGACTTTGCCAAGTTCGTCCGGATAGAAGGACAGAACATCGACGAGGTCTTGACCTTTGAAGTTGCCGGCTTTCATGCCGCTCGTGCGCGGGTTGGTAATCAGAATCTCATTTTCGTTATAGTAGACCGCTTTGCCATCACTCGCCATCACAAAGACGTTGGAATTGCCGCTCGTAAGACAAGCTCCAACGAGCTCATCGTCATTGACTAAGCGGATGGCGGGATAAGCTTTGCTCCGTCTCACGACGGGGAAGGACGCCAAGGAAATTCGTTTGATGAAGCCTTTTTTGGAAAGGAGAACTAAATAAAGGTCATCGCGGAAATGGCTGACGGCAAATGCCCGAACCAGTTTCTCATCCGGGGCGATGCTCACCAATTGGCTCACATGGAAGCCTTCATCGTTCCACTTGGTCTCTTTAATCTCGTTGACCGGGATATAAAGATAGTGGCCTTTCGAGGTGAAAAGCACCATGAAATCCGTGGTTGAGCAAAGGGTGTTATAAATGAAGACATCCCCCGCTTTAATGCCAGGTCGGGCACCATTTTGGCCACCGGACCCCTTCCAAGACTTGATGGAAGAACGTTTCAGATAACCATCGCGTGTTGCGACGACGTAAACATCCTCTTGGGCAATCAAATCGCGTTTATCGACCATGGTCACAGCGCTTAATTCTTCGCCCGAACGAACTTCGGTGAGGCGCTTGCCACCATATTCTTTAGCGACCGCAGTTAAATCGTTGATAATAAGGTCTTCGCGTTGACCCTGATTGTCGAGGAGACCTTTTAAGAGTGCGATATCCGCCTCCAACGACGCTTTCTCGTTTTCCAAAACGTTGATATCGGTATGGGACAATTTATATAGCGGCATCATGACGATGGCTTCGGCTTGGTCTTCAGTGAAGCCATATTTGGCTTCCAAATTGACTTTGCTGTCGGCTTTGTCGGCTGAGGCGCGGATGACGGCAATCACTTCGTTGATTATCGAAGCGGCTTTGATTAAACCGTTGACGATCGAAAGGCGGGCTTCGTCTTTGGCATAACGGAAATGGCTTCGACGGGTGATGACATCGAGCTGGTGCTGAATGTAGCAATCGCAATAGGTGATGAGGTCCATCGAGCGCGGATGCCCGTCGACAATGGCCATCATATTCGCGCTGTAATTCGTCTGCAGCGGCGTTTTTTGCATAAGATAAGCCAAAATCGCCTCAGGTTTGGCATCTTCTTTGAGGTCGATGGCAATCCGCAAACCTTCTTTATCGGTCTCATCGCGGACTTCATCGATGCCCGGAATTGTTTTATCGTGGCGAATCTTATCGATGGCTTTGACGAGCTCGGATTTATTCACCTGATACGGAATTTCACTTACGATGATTTGAGGAATGCCATCCTCGGAAGTCGTGATCGAGCAGCGGCTAGCGACGCTGACACGGCCGTGTCCCGTCCGATAGATATCTTTGAGACTATCCGAAGTATAAATGATGCCACCGGTCGGAAAATCAGGGCCTGGGATGTACTTCAAAAGATCCTCGACATCGCAATTCGGATGTTTGATTCGATAAATGACGGCTTGGGTTACCTCTTTAAGGTTATGGGGCGGAATCGACGTCGCAATGCCTACGGCGATACCTTCACTGCCGTTCACCAAAAGGTTAGGGAAACGAGCGGGAAGAACATCAGGTTCGAATAAGGTATCATCGAAAGTCAAATTCATTTTGACGGTATCTTCGTCGATATCTTCGAGAAGTTCATTCGACAGAGCGCTTAAACGAGCTTCAGTATAACGGTAAGCGGCTGGACCATCGCCATCGATGGAACCGTTATTGCCTTGAAAATCGACCAAAGGATAACGATAAGCCCATCCTTGGGACATGTGGACAAGAGCAAGATAAATCGAACTATCGCCATGGGGGTGATACTTGCCCATGACGTCGCCGACGATGTGAGCGCATTTTTTAGTCGGTTTATCGATGGTATTCCCGGTATTGAACATATCGAAAAGAATGCGGCGCTGAACGGGCTTTAAACCATCGCGTGCATCGGGGATGGCTCGATCCTGAATGACATCACGCGCATAAGAAGCGTATTTGTCGCCCATGATCTGGTCGAGGGAATCCGTTTCAATGTTTTCTTTGATGATTTCTTTTTCTTTTTTAGCCATCGTTACTCACCTTTGACTTCTTTTTCGAAGGTATCGACGAGATCGAAGTCGACGTTTTCTTGAATCCAGTTCCATCGCTGAGAGGAATCTTTTCCCATCAAGACGGAGATGCGCTTTTCCACCACCAAAGGATCATCGATGTGGACTTGGAGCAACAGGCGCGATTTCTTATTCATCGTCGTTTGAGCGAGCTGATCGGCATTCATTTCGCCCAAGCCTTTATAACGGTTGATGCCATATCCGGCACCAATCTTAGTTTTGGCTTCATCCAGCTTACTATCATCCCAAACGTAGAGATGTTTCGAAGGATCGCTCTTTTTATAAACGCGGTAAAGCGGCGGCTGGGCGATATAGACCATCCCTTTTTCAATCAAGGGTTTCATATAGTTATAGAAGAAGGTCAAAAGCAGGGTCTGAATATGCGAGCCATCCGTATCAGCATCGGTCATGATGATGATTTTGCCATAATGGCTTTCTTCAACATCGAAATCCTGTCCCACGCCCGCACCGATGGTTTGAATCAAGGTGGACATTTCGAGGTTTTCGATCATTCGTTCCATTGAGACCGTGTCGGTGTTAAGCGGTTTGCCACGTAAGGGCAAAATAGCCTGATGGAGCCGATCCCGTCCGGTTTTAGCGCTGCCACCCGCCGAATCGCCTTCGACGATGAAGAGTTCGTTTTCCGCATAGTCCTTCGACTGAGCGGCGGCGAGCTTATCGGAAATCATCAAATCATTCTTCTTGCTCTTGGTGTTGCCCCGAGCAGCTTCTTTGGCTTTTCGCGCGGCATCGCGGGCTTCTTTGGAAGCATCGCACTTATGAATCAAATCAATAGCGAAAGATTGATGCTCATTAAGATAATAGGTAAAGCGATTCGAAATAACGCCGCCGACAACCGGTCCAGCTTCGGGGCTGCCGAGCTTGCCTTTGGTTTGGCCTTCGTATTCGAGACGATCCTCGGGGATCTTCACAGAAATAATCGCCGTTAAACCTTCACGAATATCGGTGCCATCAATGGATTGATTCGGCTTAATGAGATTGTTCGCTAAGGCCCAATCATTAAGGGTTTTGGTGAGAGCGCCTTTAAAGCCCACTTCATGGGTTCCGCCGTCGGCTGTCCGAACGTCGTTGGCGTAAGATAGGATGTTCTCGTTATAGTCGCTATTGCACCATTCCATCGAAATTTCGACTTGAATACCATCGACGGTATCGGAGAAATCGATGATTTCGCCAAGCGGCGATTTGTTTTGGGTCATCGAAGCGACGTATTCCCGAAGACCGTGTTCGGTGTAGAATTCGTGGGAATTTCCGGTGGTCGCATCTTTTAAAATGAAACGAACGCGGGTAAGAAGATAGCTCTTTTCTTCGAGGCGGTTATAAATCGTATCCCAAGAAAATTTTGTATTCGGGAAAATTTTGGCATCGGGTTTGAAACGAACGGTACTGCCGTGTTTTTTCGTATCCCCTAAAATCGTCAGCGGTTTTTCAAGCTGCCCGCCATTATGGAAACGGATGTAATAAATCTTTCCTTCGCGGTAAACCGTGACTTCCAACCACTCCGAAAGAGCGTTGGTCACCGTCGCACCGACGCCGTGAAGTCCAGCGCTGGTCTGATAAACTTTGCTATTGAATTTGCCGCCGGAATGAAGGGTGGTATAAATCAATTGAATCGCTGGAATGTGGGTTTGCGGATGAATATCGACCGGAATGCCGCGACCTTCATCCTCGACTTGAATCGAACCATCTTTTTCCAAAGTAACAGTGATGCAATCGCCATAACCGTTGACGGCTTCATCGACGGCGTTATCGACAATTTCCCATACCAAATGATGGAGGCCCGTGAGATTCGTGCTTCCAATATACATGCCAGGACGTTTACGAACGCCTTCTAGCTCCGATAAAACCTCGATATCTTTCGCGGTATAATCTTCTTCTGCTTTTTCAAAATCTACCATGGTGGGGTTGGGTCTTTCTCTCAATGCTGATATTATAGCAAAGAGCGATTGAAAATCGTACCTCTATTATTGCATAATAGAAGGCGAAATCGTAGGAAATTTCATGAATCAAGTTTGGGAAAATGTCGCGGTAGCACTGGTTTGTTTCCTCTTTGGCTACCTCCTCGGTGGCGTTCCTAATGGCGTGGTCATCGGTCGCGTTTTCTTTAAAAAAGACCCACGGGACTATGGATCTCATAATTCGGGTGGAACGAATTCCGGGCGGCTTTTCGGCAAATGGATCGGCGTTTTGGTCATCGCGCTGGATATGAGCAAATGCATCATCGCCTTCTGGGTAATTTGGGCGATTCTCCGGTTTTCCGGTTTGCGGAACGTCGTTTCGCTTTGGGATGACGGCGTTTTCTATAACTGGCTCGCTCCTTTGGGCGCGGGATTGGGTCATTGCTTCTCTCCCTATATTCGTTTTAAAGGCGGCAAAGCCGTCGCTTGTTATATGGGGATGATCGGTGGGACGAGTTGGCTTGGCTTCATCTTATGCTGGCTTTCTTTTATGCCGCTCTTCTTAAGGAAACGGATCGTTTCAGCGGCTTCGCTCATTTCGGGAGGCATCCTTTGCCTGTTCGAGTGGATCATGTTCTTGCTTGTTCGCTTTGCCAATGTCCCCGGCGAGATCTTCCAATGGAATTTCGGAGCCGGCGGCGGATTGAACTATGGCTGGGAAAGCGCCAGCGTGGTCACCATCATTTATGCCCTCATGGTTATTCGACATCAAGCCAACATTAAACGCTTAGCGAACGGTGAAGAGAAGCCCCTCACTTGGCCTAGTAAATAATTAGTAGTTTTTTATAAAATCATTTTCCATAGTGGATAACTAAAAAGTGAACAATTTTAATCACTTTTAATTCGAAGGAAAGCCATTTTTTGATTGACACTTTTTAAAAACCTCGAAAAAAATGTTTAAAATGTTGAAAAATTTCCTAATGCCTTCCACTACCCCATTTTCGAAACAAAAACCCTCGCGTTTCCGCGGGGGTATTTTGAACAATCGTTGAAGGTCTTACTGACCCTTTTTCATGCTGTTCATAACGGCACGAATTTGAGCTTCAGATGGTTTGCGACCCATCTGGAGGAACATTGCCCGGATCATCTGTTCATTGACCGGGGGGTTCTTCGCCATCTCCCGTTTAATGATTGCCCGAGCGCCGAAGAAGCCACCGACGAGACCAACAATTAAGACAAGAATGAGATAAAGAACAAATTGCCAAGTAGGAATGTCCATCATGGCAATTAACCTCTCTTATCGTATTTGCCAGTGGTCGTGTCGACGATAACCTTCTCGCCGGCATTGATGAAAAGCGGAATCTTAATTTTGAGGCCCGTTTCAAGGACCGCGTCTTTGCTGCCACCATTGGTGACAGTATCGCCGCGAACACCCGGCTCGCATTCGGTGACGGTTAACGCAACCTTGGCCGGAAGCTCAATGCCAAGAATCTCGTCATCATAGCTGATCACGATGACTTCGCCATTCGGAGCAAGATACGGAGCTTGCGACTCGAGATTTTGCTTCGGAAGCTCGATTTGTTCGTAGGTTTTCGGATCCATGAAGACCAAAGTAGTTCCCGAATCGTAGAGATACTGCATGTTCTTCTTGTTGATCGAAACTTGTTCGACATCGTAACCCGAGTTACGGGCAATTTCGATGACAGCACCTGTACGGATGTTCCGAACCTTAAGCTTGGCGACCATCTTTCTCATCGCAGTCTTGTTGAGAAGGATATCGATAACCTGATATAACGTCTTTTCNTCTTCAAAATAGTTTCCAGGGCGTAATTCTGTAACGTTCATGTTCAATTTTCTCCTTTACTACGCGGTTGGTATTTTATACCAANGNNAAGCGTTTATCTACCTAAATTATTTGTCGTAAGTCCTCATTAAAGGCTAATTCCGTCTTTATGCTGGTCATTTCGCCATGTCCCGGATAAACCTTCGTCGAGAGCGGGAGAGCTGCTAGTTTGCGTAAACTCGAAGAGGTTTCTCTCGGACAACTGCCGGGCAAATCGCTCCGGCCAATACCGAGATGAAACAGGGTATCGCCTGAGAAAAGAACGCCTTCCGTCTCGACATAGAAGCAACAACTTCCCCGAGTGTGAAACGGGGTGGCAATGACCTTAAAAGTCCACTGCCCAAGCTTAATTTCATCTTCATCATCCAATTCGTAGGGTTCGAGGTGTTCAATCGTCAGCCCCTCTTTTCCAAAGAGCGAACGAGAGACGTTCAAATCGGGATCCTGTAAGCAAGCCACATCCTCGGCCATCATGAAAACGGTCGCGGAATGGGTTAAAGACTTGAGCCCAGCAATATGGTCACAATGTCCATGAGTGATCAAATAGCCCAAGCAATAGCCGTGATGTTTTTCGATGTAGGCATCTAAACGACCGTTTTGGTTATCACCGGGATCGACGATGATGCAGGGTTGCCCCTCTTCGCCGATCACATAGGTGTTGCAATCTTCGCCACCGCCGAAGAGTTTTGCAATACGCATCTTCTAGAGCAAAAAAATAAGGCCGAAGCCTTATTTCGCCTCCTTATGGAGCGTCTCTTTCTTGCAACGGGGGCAATATTTCATNTTCTCCATCTTNTTCGGATGGGNANGTTTATTGCGGGTTGNGATGTAGTTCTGNTCACCNCAGACTGTGCATTCTAAGGTCACATCATCGCGCTTGCTTTTTGCCATAACTTTTCACACTTCTTTCTTTTTGCGGTGTCNATCCTAACATAGCGCGCGGGATTTATCTACAAGAAAACTTCTTTTCGGCGTAAAATNGGNNCAAATGATTAATCGTAATTCGACACGTAGTGTCGCCCTTGGACCCCTCCAAATCGGTGGAAATGAACGGATTCTCGTTCAGAGCATGTGCAACATCAAAACCGAAAAAGCTCAGGAAGTGGTCGCTCAAATCAACCGTTGTGCCGCTTTGGGTGCTGATCTTATGCGGGTCTCCGTATTGGACTTTAAAGATGCCGCAGCAATCAAGGATATTAAAACCTTGACTTCGGTTCCGCTCGTCGCTGATATTCACATGGATTATCGCCTTGCTTTAGCTGCTTTGGATTCGGGGGTGGACGCCATCCGAATTAACCCTGGAAATATCGGAAGCATTGAAGGCATAAAAGCCGTTGTCTCTGAATGCAAACGCCACCACGCCCCGATTCGTATTGGCGTCAATTCGGGCAGTCTGGATAAAACGATTTATTATGGCAAGGAACTCATTAAGGGCAATTATTTGCTCGAGAGTGCCGCTAAACATGTGAAGATTCTTGAAGATTTAGGCTTTTACGATATCGTCATCTCCCTCAAAGGAAGCGATGTCCGTTCGACCATCGAAGCCTATCGGCTTGCCGCCGAGCGTTTCCTCTATCCTCTCCACCTTGGCATCACCGAAGCTGGCCCGAAAGATATCGGACTGATCCGCTCCGCCGCGGGACTTGCTCCGCTTTTGCTCGACGGAATCGGCAATACTATTCGCATTTCTCTTTCCGATGATCCCGAGGAAGAAATCAAGGCAGCCAATCGCCTTCTCCACGATTTAGGTCTGAAAAACGATTATCCAACCTTTATTTCTTGTCCAACTTGCGGTCGAACGGAAGTGAACCTTATCCCTTTGGCCAAAAGAGTCCTCGCCTATTTAGAAGAACATCACATCAACAAAACCGTTGCCGTCATGGGTTGCATCGTCAATGGGCCTGGCGAAGCACGCCATGCCGATTTAGGCGCCGCCGGTGGCAACGGAGTTTGGGCTGTCTTCAAAAAAGGTGAAGTCCTTAAGACCGTCAAAGACGAAGAGATTTACAACGTTTTGGTCGAAGAAATTAACAAATTATAACTTTTCGCGCCAATTTTCGATGAATTTATCGTGACGAAGCATCGCGATTTCTTGCGGATAAGGATCGTGAATCCCGTCGGTCGGCGTTTCGAGAATTTTTGGGACCGAACGAAGCCGCGGGTCCCAAGCGATGGAAGAAAGGNCTGCAAAGCCCAGCGTTCCATAGCCAAGGTTTTCATGGCGGTCTTTATGAGAACCCAAGGGATTTTTGGAGTCGTTAAGATGAATGACTTTCAGGCGCGACAATCCAAGGACAGCGTCGAAATGATCAAGGATTTGGCCAAAATTTCTTTCGTCCATGCCCGCATCATTGATGTGACAGGTATCTAAGCAAACCCCCAAGCGCCCGGGGTGTCGACTTTGGGCGATGATGCTCGCGAGTTGCTCGAAAGTGGTCCCAACTTCGCTGCCCTTACCCGCCATCGTTTCAAGGCAAATGGTCACCGATGTGGGCTCGTCTTCAAAAACGGCATCAAGGCCGCGAGAAACGGATTTAAGGGCTGCTTCGACCGGAAGGCCGGTGGCGTTACCAGGATGCAAAACTAATAAGGAAGCGCCAAAAGATTCACTCCGGAGCAATTCTTCTTTTAGCAAAGCGATGCTGGCTTCATAAGCGTCTTTATGGGTGTCATTCCCTAAATTCAATAAATAAGGCGCGTGAACGATAATTTTGCTTTCGTCAAAACCTTCTTTAGCTAAAAAGTCGCGTCCTTCCTTAATTTTGAGCCCTTCTAAAGGCAAACGTCGCATGGATTGAGGCGAGGACGTGTAAAACATGAAGGCATTTTCGCCATAGGCTAAAGCGGTTTGACAAGTCCCAAGATAAAAATCAGGAGACTTCATCGAGAGGTGAGAACCTAAAAAAAGAGCATCTCCACCGCTCACTCGTCCGATGGATTCTTCTTTTTGGCGTTGGCTTTCCATTGCTTTTCCAATTCGAAACGCACCGACTTCTGAATCGCCTTTCGCCGGTACTTTTTCTTAACTTTGTCGATGGCGAATTGCTGTTTCTTCTTATACATTGGTTTCACGCGTTTTTCACGCGATAAAGCCTTGGCAATTCTGATTTCTTTGACTTCTTGTTCGGGCAATTCTTTCTTCTTCGAAAGCTTTTTCTTCGGCGCTAAACCGACTGAATCGGGAACCAAAGTGTTCCCTTTTAACGTATAAAAATCAAAATGGACACCATTGGCAATCAATTCTTCGGGCCGCTCAGTGGTATCAGCATTGTAAAATACCCAAGAATCGCCGTCTTTACCGAAGCGTCCAGTTCGACCCGCCCGGTGATAATAAAACTCTAAATCGAGCGGCAGATCCACGGAGATAACGTCGCTGACATCAGGAATGTCCATTCCGCGAGCAAGAAGATCGCTACAAACGATCAAAGAATAGCGATTTGCTTTGATGTCGCGAAGAGCTTTTCTTCTTGAGCGATCATCGAGATTGCCTGAAAAATAGAGAACATCAAAATTATTGCTCTTCAATCCATCGTAGACTTCTTTGACGGTTTCCTTCTTCGAAGCGAAAACGAGGCAAAGATAAGGGTGGCGGATTTTAAGAAAGGAGGCTAAAGCGCTGATCGTACCGACGTGTTTGACGTCAACAAGATGATGGCGAACACTGCTTGAGGTTTGTATGTGATCGCTCTCGAATTCAAAATCGCTGCGAACAAATTTGCTCAATTCATCGCGAAGGTTTTGTTTTAACGTCGCCGAGAAGACCATCGTCTGAGGCTCACGAAGAAGAGCAAAAACCGCCTCGATGTCATCGAAATAGCCTAAATCCAAAAGCATGTCAGCTTCATCAAGGACGATGCTGCGGACATTTTGAAGTCCAAAAAGGGACTTATCGACCAAAAGGTCTTTCAACCGACCGGGCGTGCCGATAATCATTTGGGGCGGAACGCTTTGCCCGGCTTCGTTTTGAGCCACTTCGACTTCCGGAGTATAAAGACGAACGTGAAAATGCGGAAAATACGTGGTGAATTCCCGCGCGAAATCAAAGATTTGACGGCATAATTCTCTTGTCGGAGCAATGATAATCGACTGGGGCCGATTAAGCTCCATATCGGTTTTGGCAATAAGCGGAACGAGATAAGCGTGTGTTTTGCCACTCCCAGTCTCGCTTTGGGCAAGCAAAGAAACGCCACGTAGCGCCTTGGGAATCACCGCGGTTTGAACCGGAGACGGTTCCCGGTATCCCATCTTATCGAGGGCGTTGATCATTCGGCTTGAAAGGTTAAATCCTGAAAAACTCATGCGAATAGTATAGAGGAAATTGCAATTTAATGCATCTTTGACGATAATAAAGGCATGGAAGTTATTGTCATCGAACCTCATGGTTTTTGCGAGGGCGTTCTTCGAGCGCTTAATGAAGCTGAACAGGCACGGAAAGAACATCCAAGGGAAAACATTTACGTTCTGGGTCTTTTGGTTCATAACGAAGATGTCATCGACTCTTTGAAACAGGAAGGTTTCATTTTTTGCGATGAAGCGACCAAAAGTCTAGAAGATTGGATCAAAGAAATTCCCGAAAAAAGCGTTGTCGTTTATGCCGCTCACGGTCATGCTCCTGGTGTCGAAAGAGCCGCTGAAGACAAAATGTTCATAACCTACGACGCCACCTGCCGTTTTGTCAAAGAAAACTCTCGGGTTATTGCCCAAGAAATTCAAATTGGAAACGAAGTCATCTATATCGGACGTAAGTTCCATGCTGAAGCTATTGCTTCCTATGGGATCAATCCGGAAAAAGTCCATCTCTATGACGCCGAACATCCTGAAGATGATTCCTGGAAAAGCATCGATTCTTCCTCGCCTTTAGTCCTCGCTCAAACCACGATGGACCTTGATGATATCGCTGAGGCTCAGCAAGCGATTCGTCGCATTTATCCTTCGGCTCGTTTTGCGGCCGAACGTTGTTTGGCGACTCAACGGCGGCAATCCGCCCTTCTCGAAGCGCCAAAAGACATCGATCTCTACGTGATTTTGGGCTCTTCTCGNAGCAACAATACCAACAAGCTTGAAACCTTGGCTAAGAAGTCCTACCCTAACGCTCAAATTCTACGCGTGCTTGATCTTGCGGACTTAAAGAATCAAAACCTCGAGGGTAAAAAGAAAGCCGCTTTAGCCAGCGGCGCTTCAACTTCTCCAGGCGTGTTTAGCGAAGTAGAAGCTTATCTTAAAGCGGTTTAAATGACCTCGGGCAATTGTTCGTGATCAATACTAGAAATAGTCAATGATTGGTCAATAATTAGTAATGTTTTAGTCATTCTTGACATAAATGCTTTCTCGATTTCGTGAGGTAAATCAAGATAATTGTAATGCCTAAGCACGATTTCTCGTCTTCCATGATGGGGACAATCCCCAGAAAGGTAGATATCGTAGCCTTCAGCTTGGGCATTAACGTTCTCCATCCAGCCTCCNCCGCCAATGAGAGCGACTGAAGAAATCTCGGGCTTACCTGCCGGAATGAGAAGACCATAGTTAACACCAAGTTTTCTTTTTGCGTAGCGGGCGAAATCGCGAATTTCCATCGTTTCAGGAAGTTTCCCTCCCCTTGCCATCGNCGCCGTCACAAGCGGTTTGACATCGATTAATCCTAGCTTTTCAGCTAATTCATCATTCATCCCTAAAGGAGCAGCGTCAAAATTGGTATGGTAAGAAAGAATACACAGTTTTTCTCGAAGTACTTTCTCGTAGAGCGCCGCTTTGACTGGATCATTTTTCAAAACTTGATAACGGGTTCCGAAAAAGAAAGGATGGTGGGTAATAATCAGATCAGGCCTCATCTTTAACGCTTGGGGAAGAACTTCATCATCAAAATCGAGGCAAAGCAAAATCGAGTGGGTTTCCTCGGGGAGTGTTCCGGCCATAAGCCCGCCAAAATCGTAACTTTCTCGCAGCCTTTGCGGATAGTACGAAGCTAAGCGACGAAGCAATGCTTTCGTGTTCATTGGAGCACCTCTTTTATTGCCGACACTTCCTGCTGGTAAACGCTTTTGTTTTTGCCGGAGAGCTTACCAGCAGCAATGAGAGAAGACATCCGCTCCAGCTCTTTCGACCAATACGCGATGAAATCAGGACTTTTTTGTTTGAGATTAAGGGGTCCAAAATGGCATTCTTTCCACGAATAGACCACCGGATTCTCCTCTTGGATTGCTTGAATGACATCATAAGGAATGCCCTCGTCATAAAAAAAGGATTCCTGGGAAATTCTGAAGCCTTTTTCTCCGAGAAAAGCGAATAGCACGTCCCTTTCGCTATGGGCATCGATGATAAGGCTTTTGACTTGGCGGAGATTTTCCGGGTGTTCTTGAAGGATTTTTTGAATCAATCTTCCCCCCATTCCCGCAAGAACCACCGCATCAACGCGATGATCTAAAATGGAGATGCCATCGGATAAAGAAAGAACGATATTCTCTTTATAAGGCGACGAAAGAACGGCGGAGGACATTCGCTTGAAGGGTCCTTTTTTGTTTTCAATGGCTTCAGCACCACGGATCCGATGATTTTGCAAAAGAAAAAGCGGGATCTGCGCATGGTCACTGCCCACATCGGCGATAAAAGAGCCTTCGGGGACAAATGAAGCAACACACAAAAGCCGCTTCGACAGCGTCATTTCTTCAATTCCTTCCGCATTTTAGCGATTGCTCCGTCGCGAATTTGTCGGATTCTTTCCCGCGAAAGACCATACTGGATTCCGACATCTTCTAAGGATTTGCTTTCGCCGTCAGTCAGTCCAAAAAGTTCGACGATGATATCTCTTTCTCGTTCGTTAAGACAAGACATGCCTTTAGAAATAAGACTCAGATTGTCTTCCACATCGATGCTATCAGTGTCATTTTCCTCTGGATCAGCCACGAAATTGCTCATTTCATCGCCCTCATCGTCACCGACGGGAGCGTCGAGCGAGGTCGTGCTCAAAGGAAGCGCTGCATAATGGCGGACATCCTCAAGCGACATCTTTAACGCGCTTGCCACCTCTTCATCGGTGGCTTCACGGCCAAGGCTCTGGGCCAATTCATGGCGACAGCGATTAATCTTGGTCAGTGTTTCCGCCACGTGGACCGGAATCCGAATGTTACGGGATTGATCAGCGATGGCCCTCGTGATGGCTTGCTTGATCCACCAAGTCGCGTACGTCGAGAACTTAAATCCTTTGGTATAATCGAACTTTTCAGCCGCATGAGCCAAGCCGATGTTCCCTTCTTGGATTAAATCTTGTATGGGGACGCCACTATTGGCATAATGCTTTGCAATCGACACAACCAAACGAAGGTTGCTGTTGATCAGGGCATTTTTGGCATCGATATCGCCTTCGGCAATTTTCTTCGCCAATTCTGTTTCTTGCTCACGGCTTAATAACGGGTATTGCCCCATTTGCGAAAGATAAAGCCGAAAAGGATCAGCCGATGTGACGGCTCCTGGCTTTTCGTTTAAAACGAGTTCATCGTCGCGAACGCTGATATTGTGTTGGGCTAAGAAATCGCTCAGCTTCTCAAACTCATCTTCGCTTAAAAGGAAATCATCGGCTTCATCGAGCAAAAAGTTCTGATCGATGGAATTCTTCCCTTGAGCTTGTTCGAGAAAGAAAGCCTCGGCGGCCTCTAAACCGGTGCTTTTCGTTTTCTTCATGTCTAGCGATCCCCTTTATTATGGGTATCCGGTCCAGAAGCGTAGAGAGCATCGCGATAATCGCCGAGTTTCTTTGCGCGTGTCGGATGGCGAAGTTTCCGAATGGCCTTGGCTTCGATTTGCCGAATGCGTTCACGGGTAACTCCGAACTCTTTGCCGACTTCTTCCAGAGTCCGCGGACGGTTGTCATCAAGACCGTAGCGAAGCCGTAGGACGCGTTCTTCGCGGTCGGTTAGATCTTTCATGATGTCGTAGAGTTCGTCCTTCAGGAGGCTCTTTGTGGTGTATTCTGAGGGGGATTGGGCTTCTTTGTCTTCAATGAAATCGCCTAAATGGGAATCATCTTCCTCGCCGATCGGGGTTTCTAAAGAAACCGGTTCAAGAGCGATTCGTTGAATTTCGCGAATACGTTCAGGCGAAAGGGCGCCATCCATCTTGGCCGAAATTTCTTCGGCAGTCGGATCGCGACCTAATTCCTGCACCAGTTGGCGCTGAACGCGAGTCATCTTATTGATGGTTTCGACCATGTGGACCGGAATGCGAATGGTTCGGGCTTGGTCGGCGATTGCGCGGGTGATGGCCTGGCGGATCCACCACGTCGCATAGGTTGAGAACTTAAATCCTTTGGTATAATCGAACTTTTCAACGGCTTTGATTAAGCCCATATTGCCTTCTTGGATCAGATCGAGGAAGTGCATTCCTCGTCCAACATAGTGCTTAGCGATGGAAATGACCAAGCGAAGGTTAGCCGTGATGAGCTGATTTTTGGCGTCTTGGGCATCGTTGATTTCGTAAGTGGCTTCCGCGATGGCTTTCACGTCGCCTTTGGCTTGAGCGTCTTTCAACGCCTTTTGGGCTTTATCCATCGTCGCGATGCGTTTAGCGAGTTCGGTTTCTTCTTTCGCCGTTAAAAGATTGACCTTGCCGATCTCCTTGAGGTACATCTTGACCGAGTCGTTGACTTTGACATCGCCTGATTGAATTTTGGAGAATTCATCGATGTTTGCGAGTTCTTCTTTTTCTTCATCGTCAGCGGTATCATCGTCAGCCGCATCTTCTTCGACTTCCTTTTGAGCATTGAGAATTTCCGATTCATCGGTCGGAGCTTCTTCGCTTTCTTCCTCTTCATCCGAGATCACTTTGATCTTGTTGTCTTTGAAATAAGCGATTAAAGCTTCGAATTCTTCATCCGAAAGATCGAGTTTGCTCGTGGCTTCCATCACATCTTCTTGATTGATGTAACCGGCGCTTTTGCCCTTCTTCACGAAGTTTTTCTTAATGGTGTCGAGGCTTTTGATCAGTTCATCTTCCTCATCATCGGGCAAATCGATATCTTCTTCATCAGCCTCGTCTTCGGAGACTTCTTTTTTGCCTTTAGTGGCCTTTTTGCCCTTCTTTACGACGTTTTCGTCTTCTTTCAAGACCTTTTTATCCACTTTTTCGGTCTTTTCTTTTTTCTCTTTTTTCGCCGGGACATCATTCACGGCGACTTTGTTCGTCTTGGTTTTATTCTTTTTTTCCATAACTCTGTTTCCTTTTATTAACCGCTCAAACCGCTTTTTTCTTGGCGCGAGCCCTTAACCTCTCTGCCTTGCGTTTGGCGTAAGCTTGAATAATCGCAGTCTTCTCGGATTCGCTCTTGCCTTCGAGAGCTTTTTCGGTGCTCTCTTCGTCGTAAGCTTTGTCTTTCTCTTCGTGAATGGCCAGAGCACAATCCCCGATCGTCCTTTCGCTATAGGGAGGATGGTAGCTATCTTCGACGATTTCTGAGATTTTCGACTCCAATTCATCGGCGTTTTCCGCCCCAGAACTTGCAATATCTCCGAGGAGGGATTTCACATCGACTGGGGTCTTCCGCTTCTCAACGTAATCCACCACATAATTGGCAATCTCGTTATAGAGCGGATAATAGAAGTTATCGATATGTTCCTCGAAGTACTTGACCGCCCCCATGTCTTCTAACATATAGAAGAGGGCTTCTCGCTCCGCTTTGACGAGGCGTTTCAAGACGATTTTCTCCGGATGGAGCCGCTCTAGTTCGATCGTATCGATATAGGTGGTTTCTTCTCCGAGAGTGTCTTCGTTAGAAGGCATTGAATTGATTTGTTCGCGGATGGCGCGGATTTCATAGCCGGTGGCTTTCGAGAGCTTGACGATGTAGTTATCCCGATCAATCCCCGCTGGAACGTTTCGCAAGAAAGGCACAAAGTACATCATGACTTTCTTTTTTTCTTCGGGAGAATCGAGCTTTTTGACATTGGTGTAGTAATCCACCTGGAAATCAAAGGCATCGACAAGATGGTTCATGCTGGTCTTCAACGCTTCCGGCCCAGATTCTTGGAGAATATCATCGGGATCGCGAAGATCCCCAGGGTTGGAAACGAGACGGAAGGCGATGCCTGAGCGATTAAGTTGGGTAATCATCTTCATCATGCCAGCTTGTCCCGGCGCGTCACCGTCGAGGCAAAGCCGTACTTCGCAGTTCAGCTTCCGCAAGAGCGAAATTTGCTCGGTCGTTAGCGACGTTCCCATCAAGGCAACCGCAGAAGGAATGCCGGCTTTATCGAGCGCCATGACATCCATGAAGCCTTCGAGAACATAGACATAGCCATCGTGACGAGCGGTGTTTTTGGCGTTGTGGTAATTGTAGAGAATCTTGCCTTTATCGAAGATTTTGGTCCCCGGAGAGTTCACATATTTCGGCGACTGTTCTTCTTTTAATTTACGGGCAGAGAAGCCCACCACTTGGCCTTCGGGATTGCAGAGCGGAAAAATCAATCGCCCCGCATTCGAATCGCTGGTTCCTTCTTTTTTAGCTAGGGCGATGCCAATGTCTTCGATTGCCTTGAGTGAATGACCCTTGGCTTGAAGGAATTGAACCGTTTTGGCCCCATCCATCGGAGCGTATCCAATGGCGTATTTAGCGATTTGATCGGAAGAAAGGTGCCGTTCAGCAAGATAGTCCGTGGCAATTTTCCCTTCCGAGATCGACAAAGCGTATTGATAGTATTTTTCCAGGTCGCTAATGCAACTATAGAGCGGCGTTAACTCCGGATTAACATAGGCGTGGAAAGCTTGTTTTTCCAAACGCTCATCGTGGAAATTGATCAATTCAGCGACTTTGCGGACCGCCTCTTCGAAAGAAATCTTTTCGTATTTTTCAACAAAAGTGATGGCGTTGCCACCCGTCCCGCAAACGAAGCACTTAAATATCTGCTTCTCTTTGGAGATGTTGAGCGAAGGATTTTTGTCATCGTGGAAAGGACATAAGGCAACGTAACTCCGACCTTTTTTGGTGACAGTGATGTAGGAAGAAATGATGGTGACGATGTCGGCGCTGGCGAGAATTCTATCAATCAAATCGCGATCGTACATGTCACCACCATCCTTTCTTTTATATCTAAAGATATAATAACGACTAAAAATAAACTAAGAAGCAACTAATTAATAGAAGCACTTCACGGTGAAGTAGTTGACAAGTTCAGTAATCGGAAGACGGATTTGCTTCATCGAATCGCGTTCACGGATGGTGACCGACTGGTCGTTAACGGTGTCGAAATCGATCGTGACACAGAAAGGCGTGCCAATCTCGTCTTGTCTCCGATAGCGTTTGCCGATGGAACCGGTCGAATCGCTCGTGCACATAAAGTGCTGATTGAGAATCGCCAAGACTTCATTGGCTTTGTCTTCAAGCTTCTTTGACAAAGGAAGCACCGCTACTTTATACGGAGCTAAGCTCGGTAAGAGGTGCATAACGACTCGGGTATCCCCGCCTTCGAGTGTCTCTTCATCGTAAGCATCGACCATCGTCATAAGCATTAGCCGATCAAGCCCCATTGAAGGCTCGATGACGAACGGAAGATATTTTTCGTTGGTTTCAGGATCGAAATAGGTCAAATCTTCTTTGGAGTAGTCTTGATGCCGCTTTAAGTCGTAGTCCGTTCGGTCGGCCACGCCGAGAATTTCGCCCCAGCCAATGGTCGGGAAATCGTATTCAACATCGGTCGTGGCTTTACTATAGAAGGCCAATTCGGCCGGTTCGTGATCGCGGAAACGAAGATTTTCAGCCTTAGGTCCGATGCTTTCAACGAATTTTAAGCAGAAATCTTTCCAGTACTTGAACCATTCCAAATCCGTTCCAGGCTTGCAGAAGAACTCCATTTCCATTTGTTCGAATTCACGAGTCCGGAAAATAAAGTTCCCCGGGGTGATCTCGTTACGGAAGCTCTTGCCAGCATTGCAAATGCCGAAAGGGATTTTTTTGCGAGTCGAGCGCTGAACATTTTTGAAATTGACGAAGACGCCTTGAGCCGTTTCTGGACGGAGATAAACTACGGCCGAATCATCTTCGGTAACGCCAACGTGAGTCTTAAACATCATGTTGAATTTGCGGATCGGGGTAAAATCGCTCTTGCCGCAAACTGGGCAGACCATCTTATGAGTCTGCATGAATTTGTCCATATCCTCGAAAGTCATGTTGTCCACGTCTTCATTAGGATATTGAGCCTTAATCAAATCATCGGCTCTTTGCCGGCTCTTGCAGGCTTTGCAGTCGACCATCGGATCGTTAAAAGTCGAGACGTGACCTGTCGCTTCCCAAACTTTCGGATTCATAAGAATGCCGGCATCAAGGCCAACGTTGGTCGGCGATTCCTGAACGAAACGCTTCCACCAAGCTCCCTTGATGTTTTTCTTTAATTCCGCGCCCAAAGGTCCGTAATCCCAGCTATTCGACAAGCCCCCATAAATCTGAGAACCCGGATAAACATAGCCTGTTTGCTGCAAATGAGACGTAATCTGCTCGAAAGTGAATTTACTCGCCATGAAAGGCTCCTTTGAGAAAAAAACTCTTTCTCTATGAGAAAGACGAAGGTTATTTTAACCTTGATAATCGACGTGTCAACCTATTTTAAGGGTACTTTTTTCAAACTTGAAGTAACAGCGCGATGCTCTTGAGCTCTACACCGGTTAAATCTACGAGATATTGGCTGAGACTTCGGAAGAAGCCTTGGCATTCATCTTTACTGAAAGAAACTCTGGAGATATCAGCGATTCCGCAACGAAAGACATAGCGAAGAATTTTGAGATGTCGTGCATCCATTTCCACGGCTCCCTCATCCATTTCATTAGCACAGACGAAACCCCCATCACTATAGGAGACGCCTTTGATGTTGCTTTTGCTCTGGCAATAGATACATTCATCCACGTCCAAACCATATCCAGCAATGACAAGAAGATGAGCAAAATAGATCAAAGAAACCGTGAAAGCGTCGGCACTGTTGTCCAAGGCCTCCATCGTTGTCTTGAGCCAGGGATAAGCCTCTTTGGCCTCATCCTCTTGAATCAATTTCGAAGTTAATTCAGCAATAAAAGAAAATGATGTCAAGCGTTCAAGGCTATCACGACCATCTGCTGGTTTTTCCGAGACGCCCTCTTTGAGAGAAAGACCACCGCTTTTTCCTTGCTCCAAAGAAAAACGGGAAAAAGACAAAAGCTGGCAACTTGCGGCATTTTTCGACGTTGTTTTTTGAATGCCACGTCCCAAGAAAGAAACGATTCCTTCCTCGGAAAAGACATTTACCATCGCATCATTATCTTTATAAGCGGATAAATGAACGACATAGCCTTCGACCTCACTCAGCATCCTCGTCATCTTTTACTCCATAGCCGAGTTTCTTCAATTTGGCTGCGTCATTACGCCAATTTGGCGAATATTCGACATCCAAAACAAGAATCACATGCTTTTGCCACATCCGTTCAAGCTCGTGGCGGGCGGACATCGAGATTTTCTTGATCATCTCGCCCCCGTGGCCGATTACGATGCCTTTTTGGGTTTCTTTTTCGACGTAAATTACCGCATTGATTTTGGCGGTTTCTTTATCTTCCTTGAAGGAAGAGACATAGACGGCCGACTGATGGGGGATTTCTTGCTTTAAAAAATGCAAAAGTTCTTGCCGGACGATTTCTTTGGCCATGAAAGCGTGGTCTTTATCGCTGATTTGTTCTTCCGGATAGTAAACAGGACCTTCGGAAAGATGCGACGCCACCGCCTCTTTGACTTCTTTCAAGCCGAAATTCGTCAAAGCCGAAAGCTGGATTTGCTCCGCTTGCGGATATAGGGTTCGGTAATGAGTGGTCAAAGCTTCCATCATCGGCGCGGTTGCCAAATCGATTTTGTTGAAGGCGAGAATCCAAGGTTTCGTCGTATGGATTCCAGCTAAGATCGTCTCGTCTTCGCTATAGTCCTCATTCGAGGCATCGATTAAATAGAGAAGGCAATCAATATCTTGTAACGAACTGCGAGCCGCTTTGTTCATCGCCTTATCAAGGGCTTCATCACTTTGGAAAAGCCCCGGAGTATCGATGAAAACGATTTGTAACCCTTTTTCGTTATAGATACCGAGGATCTGATCACGCGTCGTCTGAGGCTTTGGCGAGACAATCGACACTTTTTTAGAAAGAAGGGCGTTTAGCAAAGTACTTTTTCCGACATTCGGTCGGCCAAGAATCGCACAAAAACCACTTTTCATAAATCTTCACCCGTAAAGGCAAACGGCAGAAGCTCCTTGGCTGTCGTTTCTTTGACATCGCCTCTGAGATTAGCCATGTAAATCGGAGCATTTTGTGGGAAGAGTTCGCTAAGGACTTGGCGGCAAGCTCCGCAAGGCGAGCAGGGACCATCAGTATCGGCGATGACGGCTAAAGCAGCGAAATCATCGCTTGTTTTCCCGTCCATCATCGCGTTATAGACCGCGTTACGCTCCGCGCACATGCAAAGCGGGAATGAGGAATTTTCGATATTGGCCCCGACATAAACGGAGCCATCGTTACAAAGAAGAGCTGCTCCGACGGCGAAATGCGAATAGGGCGAATAGGAGAGTTCACGAGCTTCTTTAGCGCATTCAATGAGTTGAGACTGGTCCATAAATTTATGCTCCTGCTTTTTCAAGGATGATGTCTTGCAAAGGGAACATCACATCCTCGTCTTCCTTTTTCATATGATCGTATCCGAGCAAATGCAATAAGCCATGAACGAAGAGGAAACTGAGTTCCCGGCGTTCGCTATTGCCTATCTCTTTCGCCTGCCGCTGTGCTTGAGGCAAACAAATCAAGATTTCGCCGAGCATTCGCTCCACTTCGGGATCTTTAATCTGGTCATGCGGATCCTTGTCGTCATTGAAGGCAAAGGAGATAACATCGGTCACTCGATCAACATGGCGGTAATCGCGGTTGATGGCGTGAATCGTCTCCTCGTCCACAAGGGAGACGTCGATCTCGTAATTCGTCTTGATTTTCAAATAAGTAAAGGTTACCTGAGCGAGTTTTCGGTAGCGAGCGGCCAGGTAAGTGTACTGTTTTCCAAAATTGCTGGTGAATGATACTTCCATCGTGTATGTAGGTTATCACAATATTACTCCTTTTGTTACTTCATTTCTCCTCTTTGAGGAAGTATTCCAGGAAATAATCGAATTCCTGACTTCGCTCTGGCGCCTTGAGGAAGAAGGCGACCATCTTCTCGAAGCCTTCGCCCACTGCCAATAGGGCAAAGAAATGGAAAAGATAGTAATTGAGCAAGATCGTTTGCTCAGCAAGCATCGGAATCAAGGCTAAGGCTAGGGTCAGAACGAGACGAATAGCGCTGGAATAGGACACGTAATCGCCAAGGTGATAAGCTTTCTCACTTAGCGAATGGATGTTCGCAAGTTTGTCTTCGAGGGTTTCTTTCGACGCAAAGAGAGCCTTTTCATCCCGCTCCAGCTGCGATTTTTCCTTTTGCAGTGTGTGCTGAAAGTAGAATCCTTCAAAAAGAGCGAAAGCGAAAAAGCCTAAGGCTGAGGCAAGGAAAAATGGGCTGTTGAAACTGATGAGGATCAGAAGGGCGAAAGAAAAGAAAAAAGCTCCGATAAACTCGATCCAGCCTCCGAAATACAAACTTTTATAACGATAATAATGCTCATAATTGTTCCGAAGACGGCGCGGTTCGGAATCAACGATTCGTTCGAGATAAGCCTCATCAAAACTCTTCATTCCCTGGACGGCGAAGGAGCGTTTGAAAATGCCTAAAAATCCAAAGACCGCGAAAGCCAAGACAGAAAAAAGGTAGTTGGTATTCTTCTGAACGTTATAAAATCCGAAATACAGGGCGGCTTCGGCGAGAACTTCGCACATCGAAGCCAAGACAAGGCTTCCCGGGTAGAGTCCTTTCTTTTTCTGAAATGAGCATTTCGACGCGTAATAGGAAACGACTTCGCCGTAAATTCCGTTCCATTGGTTATATAGAACCTCCTTTTTGAGCCAATGTCGCCCAGAAGCAGGATCCTGAACGAGGATTTTATCGCTTCGGGCTTTCAAGGCGATGACGCAATGCGAATCCGCTTCTTCGCCAAGGAGCAAAAGAATCGGCCAGTTCTTGTTATCGTAGAGATTGTCCTTGCTTTCGACCCGTTTGAAAACAAGATTCAGTCCCTCTTTCCCGGCCGCTTTCTTTAACTCTTCCAGTGAATAGGGCGGATGGCCTTCAAGGGTCAGATAGCGATAGTTTTTCTGCCGGCTGACGAGAATGAGCAGCATGCGAAGGCAAGCTAAGCCACATCCTTCTTCGTCGCCTTGGTAAATGTTCTCCACATTTAAAATAGACAGGAAGAAACGTTTTTTGCCCTAAGAAATAAAAAAATCCTGAGTTTCCTCAGGATTTATCGATTCAAATCGATTACCACTTTTTACGACGAGCAGCTTCCGATTTCATCTTCCGCTTTAAATTCGTCTTGTAGTAGCACTCTCTTTTGCGGGATTCGAGAAGGACACCACTCTTATTGACGGAGCGCTTGAATCTCCGCATCGCGTCATCAAGGGTTTCACCCTCATGAAGCACAGTTTTAACAGCCATTTCGTTCACCTTCTTCCCACTTTTCAGCGTGTTAATTCTATCGCGCGTAGCGGTTTTTGCAAGATGATTCCGTAGGAAAACGAATCTTTCGGTCTTTTGAAGGGCTCTTTCTCTCTCCAGACGAGATAAAAAGAAAGACCGAATCACGTTTTTTTGCTTTTTGTGCGATGTTATAATGCCTTTATGGCATCGCTCAGCGTGATTATCCCCATTTATAATTCTGGCCCCTATCTAGCTCGGGCTTTAACCAGTTTGTTGGAGAAGCAAACGCTAAAAGAACCTTTAGAAGTCATTTTGGAAATCGATCCTTCAAAAGATAATTCTCTACAAATTGCCGAATCATTTCAGCATCGCTATCCTTTTATTATCATCGAGGCCCCGAAAGAAAGGATGGGAATCGGAATTTCTCGAATCCGTGGTATTGAACGGGTAAGCTCCCCCTATTTCTATTTCATGGATGCCGATGATACTTTAGCGCCAGATTGCCTAGAGACTCTATTGAATACGGCCCGCGAAACCCATGCCGATTGCGTTAATTGTTCCTTTTCCTATATTAAAGGGAAAAAAGGCAAAGCCCATTATTATCCCTTCGCCAAAAATGCGGTTTTAGGAAGAAAAAACATCCTCAAGACCTATTTTGATGACGCTTCGATCCGCGGCTTTTGCTGGACGAAGCTCTATAAAACGAGCATCGCCAAAAAGCGTCCGCTCCTCGTCCTTGGAGCGCCGCTGGATATGCAATTCGAAGATGTGGCTCTCAATTGCTCTCTACTTTCTTATTGCGATAAAGTCGTTCTTTTGAAACGATCTCTCTACTATTACGATAAAACCAATTCAGGCAGCGCCATGAGCGTGACCCGGAAAAATCGGACTTTCCGGCATTTAGTTGTTTTTGCCCTTGAACGCTATTTCTTGGAAAAGCAAGGAAACATCGAAGGGTTGAAGGGTTTTAAGACTAAGCTTTTACGGATGGCTCTTTCGCTTTCTTATGATAAGAAACTCGACAAAAAAGCCGGAGCCGATTCCGCTTATTTCAATCAAGTCGAAGCGGCTTGGCACCAAATTAAAACCATGAAAAAACCTCTCGTTGCCGAGGGGTCCTTCTTTGAAGATGATGCGAAAAAAGCCTTTTATTTCACGCCAAGCGAAGAATAAGCCGCTTTGAGTTCTTCACCCACTTTGTCTAAGGTTCTTTCTTGAGCGACACGATAGCCTTGATCGAGGATGTCTTGCTTTTCCCCTTGGGTGATCAAGGTTTTTAAAATCGCCGTGAATTCCTGATTATTATGTCCTTTATGGCAGTTCACCCCATCGCTTAGCCAAGGCTGATAGACCCCGATATCGCGAACGAGAAGCGGGGTGTGCGAAGCCAAAGCCTCTAAAACAACGATGCCTTCGGTTTCTTCGTAGGAAGGGAAGAATAGTGCGGAAGCCGTTTGATAAGCGCCATGAATCAAATCGCCTTTGCAATAACCAGCCATAATCGCATTTTTTGGACGTTTCTTAACCCAGCGTTTCACTTTATCATTCGTCAGAATGCTTTGAAGATAGCCAAACCAGATGAATTTGACGTCCGGAAAATTCCGCGCGACTTCGAAAAAATCTTGAATGCCTTTCCGTTCGAATGGGAAACCCACTCCCATCACAAACGGCTCGCCCTCTTTAATCCCGAATTTGCTTCGGAACGCTTTCTGGGCTTCAAGGTTGGGCGCATATTCCTTCAAATCGATGCCATTCGAGATGGCGATCACTTTCTTGGCGATCCCATAAGATTCGATCAATCCCTTGGAATATGGGGTTGGTGTGATAATGAGGTCCGCGCGAGAATACATGACTTTGAGTTGGTGATCGAAAATCGGCTCGACCGCTTGCCAGCATTTAAAAGAACGACGGAAATCTTCATAGGTTGAATGCCCATGGACAATAACCGGGATTCCCTTTTTCTTGCAGCGTTTCAACAAGCGTTCCGATTTGCCCCAAATGGTATTGATGTGGGCAATATCAAAAGAATCTTTCGGGTTAATCGTAAAAGGAATACCAGCAAGAGTGCAGGCTTCCATTTGGTGGCGCATCGCCCGGCCAATCCCGGAATTCTTGATGCTATTCGCGTCTTGAAAATAGATGAGGACTTTCATCCTTATTTCTCATTGATGATTTCAACGGAGTGCGAGCAGCCAATTCGATTGGCGCCAGCGGATAAAAGTTCGAGCATCTGGGCTTTATTATGAATACCACCAGCGGCTTTCACACCCATGCTCGGACCGACGGTCTTCCGCATAAGAGCAACATCTTCCGGGGTGGCACCGCCAGTGCCGAAACCCGTTGAAGTCTTCACAAAGTCTGCCCCGCCTTTTTTAGCGGCTAAACAAGACGAGCGAATCTCGTCTTTGCTCAGATAGCAATTCTCCAAAATGACCTTCAAAACACGATTGCCCACCGCTTTCTTGATCAAAGCAATTTCTTTGGCGTTGTAATCGTAATTGTGTTCTTTCGCCATCGCGATGTTTTGAACCATATCGATTTCGTCGGCGCCTTTAGCGACCGCATCGCGAGCTTCCGCGACTTTGGCGCTCGGGGTCATTTGACCTAAAGGGAAGCCAATAACGGTGCAGACTTTAACGTCGGTGCCTTTTAAAAGCTTCTTGGCAACCGGAACGTAGAAAGGATTGATGCAAACGCTCATGAAATCATATTGTTTAGCCTCGGCGCAAAGTTTTTTGATATCATCCAAAGTCGCATCGGCCTTGAGGCAAGTGTGATCGAAGAATTTGTTGTAATTCATAATGAAACCTTCTTTTGTATCCTTATCTTATCCCTCTTTTATGGTGTCGGATAGAGGCGAAGTCGAAAAAAAGCCCCCAAAGGGGCTTCTTTAAGTGGTCTAGCGAACTACTTCTCTTCTTTTTTGCTGACGTGATGGATGATTTCCTTGCCATCATAGTAGCCACATTCCGGGCAAACGTGATGAGCAGGAACCATAGCGCCACAATGCGGGCAAGCGACTAATCCGGTCACTTCGAGCTTGAAGTGAGTACGGCGGAGTCTCTTCGCGGTTTTCGATGTTCTTCTAAACGGGACAGCCATTGTTTTTTCCTCTTTTCAACGGGGTCAATTATACGGCAGAGAAGCCCCATGTCAACGAATCGTTATACAATGTCAAAATATTTCTATTTTTATTCGATTCTATGAAAGAGAAAAATGGGGTCTTTTTTCAATCCGCAGCAATCTCTTTCGTGTAGACAACATCTCGGATTTCTCCATGAAGAGAACGAGAGGAAGGAATCTTGACGAGCAAATAATTGCCACTATGACCATAGGCTAGCGACTCTTTGGCATTAAAGTCTTCGAAAAGAATCGATAGACTCTTCCCATAAAAACGACTCTCATACTCTTGGCGAAGTTCTTTCGAAAGGGTCAAGAGTTCTTGAACCCGTTTTTCTTTAATGGGCGCCGGGGTGTCAGGCAAAGTCGCGGCATAAGTTCCACTTCGGGGCGAGAAAGGGAAAACGTGGATTTCGGCAAAACCCGCCTTCCGACAGAAGTCGAGGGTTTCTTTCCATTCTTCTTCGCTTTCTCCAGGAAAACCGACGATTACGTCGGTCGTAATGGCGATGTCGGGTCGGATTTGGCGAATCGAAGCTAGAGTTTTTAAAAACGCGGCGGTATCGTATTTCCGTTTCATCCGTTTCAAAACGCTTGAGGAGCCCGATTGAAGCGGAATATGCAAATGATCGACAACTTGGGGGTAATGCGCAAGCAATTGAAGCATCGCCTCATCGATTTCACTCTCTTCGATGGACGAAATCCGGAGGCGGGGAAGTTTTGGAGATAAGTCCAGCATATCTTTCAATAAAGACCCGAGCCGATAATGGCCATCGCCCAAATCCTTGCCATATCCGCCAATATGAATGCCGGCGATGACGATCTCCTTATAGCCGTTCTCAGCCAAGCGCTTTGCTTCGCGGAGCGTGTCTTCTTTTTCGCGCGAGCGGGAGTTTCCTCTCAGCATCGGGATCAGGCAATAAGAGCAAAAATTATCACAGCCATCCTGAATTTTGAGATAGGCTCTCGCGTTATCGGCTAAAGCCATCTGTCCCATTTCTTCATAATGCTCATGGCGCACTTCTTTTTTAACATCGATAATCGGCTCGTGGTGCTGCTGAAACAAAGCGATATCCGCTAAAAGTTCATGGCGTTTGCTCGTGCCCAAAACGATGTCGGCTCCCATCGAGAGTGTTTCTTGGGCATGAAGTTCGCTATAGCACCCCATTACGGCCAAAATGCTCTTCGGAGCGCTCCGACGCATCTTCCGGATGNGCTGACGGGATTTTTGATCGGCCGTCGAGGTCACAGAGCAGGTATTGACGACAATAACATCGGCTTTTTCAGGACCATCCGCTTCGTGGTCGCCGCGGGTTTCAAAGGCATTTCTTAAAGCGTCGAGCTCGTAGGAATTGACCTTGCAGCCCAGCGAAAAAAGGTAAAAATTCATTCTTTTTCTCCTTTTTCGCGTTTTTCTTCAAATTTAATTTCTTTGCCGAGAATTTCGTGCATCAGGCTTGAAGAAATGAGATTCCCCTGAACGAGGGATTGGATCAATTTATCGCGGGAGTTGCTTAAATAGGCATCAGCCACCGCTTCGATCCGTTTCACCATGTGCGTTTTGACCGGCGTTTTGATCTCGCGATCGAAAAGGCAGATTTTGGCATCGAGGCGCCCCTGGTCATTGATGAAATAGAGGGCTTCGGCATCATAATCGTAAGCCGCCATGATCTTCGGACTCTTCCGAATGACGACGAGCCGAGTGAAATAGGAATCGTAGAGATTAAAGCCGTAATAGTCGAAAGCATCGACCGTCGCTGCTTGATAATCGCGGACAAGTCGGGCATAAGGAACCGTCGAAAGTTTCTTCCAATCTTTGGCGTAAAGAACATTTAAAGAAGCGGGGAAAAAAGGCACATAAATTTTCGCACCTTTATAAAGAAGATAGGGCAAAGCGCTCATTCCGGAAGCCATGTAATCTTTTAAAGACAACCGCTCCTCTTTCGGGAGTTCAGCTTCTTTCATCTTGTCGCGATAAAGTTTTTCAATCCGCTCTTTGTTGAGAAGAGCTCGAATTAAAATGTTGGCTCGAATCGTCAAAAAGGAATCGAGAGGTTTAAGGAACATCGCCCATTGCTCGGCTCCCGAAAGGATATAGGAATGCTCATTATAAAAGAGGGCCTCACTACTATTGGCAAAAGGGGTCGTTCGCTGATGGGTCTCTAATTCCTCGAAAAGCGTCATGTCTTATTGACCTTCCACGTAATAGCCGAAGACGCTGGCGGCATAAAGCGAGGCGGTTTCGGCCCGCAAAATCCGACGGCCAAGCGAAACAAAATGGAAACCCTGCTGTTCGGCTTCTTGGGCTTCCTCTTCGGAAAAGCCCCCTTCGGGACCGATCACCATCAGACAGTTTTGACCGAGCTTCAAAGAAGACAAAGCCATGGGCAAAGAGGCAACATCATCGCTTTTGTTTTCGTAGGCTAAGAGTTTGAGATCAGCCGGAAGGGAAAGAATTTCCCGATAAGAGAGGATGGGCTGAACTTCGGGAATCGTCGTTCGTTTCGATTGCTCGGCCGCGGCTTTGACGATTTTATTGGCGCGGTTTTGCTTCTTTTCTCGATCCTCTTCACTCGCGAGGCGGATGATCGTCCGTTGGGAAATAAAGGGATAAAAACGGCTGACTCCCAGCTCGGTTCCTTTTTCTAGAACCAAGTCATCGTTACCGTGTTTCAAAAGGGCAAAAGCTAAAAAAAGATGGGCAGGGAGTTCGCTTTCGCGCGAAACAAGCTCACCCACCGTAATCTCTAAAGGAGCAATCGAGGTGACTTTTGCGGAGAAAACGTTTCCTTCGTGGACGATCTCAAGAGGGGTTCCAACCTCAGAACGCATCACATCTAAAAGATGGTGGCGGTCCTCTTCGCTTAAAAGGGCGTGCTTTGAGACCACCGGGGCAAAGTAACGCTGCATCGGTTACCTCAAAAACTCGCCATTGGCGTCTTTATAGGTATCGCTTTTCGCGTATTTCACTGCCATCGGCGGATACATAATCCAGCTAATAAGGAAGGCGATAAGATAGCCCAAATAAGAAATTGAAGGTATGGTGAAGCAAAGCAAAGAGCCGACTCCGCCGATGATAATCAAACTTCCCAAAAGAGCCAAAAGACCCTTTTTGGTATAGCCAAGATAGAAGAAATGGGCACCGGTCCAGCCTAAAAAGACAGCTAAAAGGGCGGTCGTTTTCTTTGTTTTGCTCTTGTAGAGCTGATAATTTCCGCTGACAGGGTCAACGAATTGAGTCATGTCCTTGGTCTTGTAGTTCTCATCGATCGGATGAGGGGTTCCGCAATAGGGGCAGACGTCGTTATCGAATTTCGTGATTTCACGATGACAATTTTTGCACTGTGGCATAACGTATTTTAGTGTATACCTTCTTTAAGAAATGACTAGGGATGAAAAGCGGTTTCAGTAATTCTTCTTATCTTTGATCCCCGCATATTCCGCATAAAGCTTTAGGCACTCCTCCCGCTTTAATTCATGGATGAACTTGGCTTTGTTTTCGTCTTTGCTCCGCTCATAGAACGCCGAATCGCGGAAACCTATTTTCTCGGTATCATCGACATTACAGCCATAATAGACCACGCCGATGTTAGCCCAAAGAATCGCGCCGAGACACATCGGGCAGGGATAGCCGGTCGTGTAGATTTCGGCCCCCGAGAGGTCGAACGAACCAACCTTTTTGCATGCGGCATGAATCGCCATGATTTCACCATGGCAAGTCGGATCGTTATTTTTAAGAACTTGGTTATGACCTTGACCGAGGATTTGTCCGTCTTTTACAATGACGGCCCCGAAGGGACCTCCATCGCCTCTTTCAATGCCTTTTTTCGCCTCTTCAATCGCAAGGAGCATGAATTTGTCATCCATAAATTTACCTCCGATAACTTTAGCATAATTGGAACGAAAGAGGGGCGTTTTGATGGGGATTTCTTTTTTCAGCGACGAAAAGGATCGGGGTTCTGCGCCCCGGTCCCTTTACTGTTTGAACGGATTCTTCCACCACTTGGCGCCTTTGGCGTCTTCTTGCTTACGGAATTCTTCGAGAAGATCTTTTTCGCTGCGGGAGAGATTCGTCGGCGTTTTTACCTTGATATGAAGGTATTCATCGCCCGGCTTGCCACTCCGAAGATCCTTTACGCCTTTGCCGCGAAGCTTTAAGATCCCTTCCGGCTGCGTGCCTTCGGGAATTTCGACGCTCACATCACCATAGACGGTCGGAACATCAATCGTCGTCCCCAAAGCGCAATCCACGAAACTTAACGGGACGTCGATATGGATATCGTTGCCCTCGCGTTTAAAGAAATCGTGGGGTTGAACTTGGACTTCGACATAAAGATCGCCATTGGGTCCGCCGTTACTTCCCCGTTGGCCTTTGCCCGAGACACGAATTTGCTGTCCCGAAGCGATGCCGGCGGGAATATTGACGTCAAGATCCCGGTGAACCCGGTTATAACCCGAGCCACCGCAGACATGGCAGCGTTTGCGGATGATTTTTCCCGTTCCATGGCAACGAGGGCACGGACCTGTGCCTTCCATCACGCCAAAGATGGTTTGCTGACGTTGCCGGACATAGCCGGTCCCCCCGCAATCCGGGCAGGTGTCGATATCATCGGGGCTATCAGCACCGGTGCCATGACAATTTTCGCAAGGTTCATCATAGGTCAAAGGAATCGTCACGTGGCGGCCATTGACGGCATCCATGAAATCGATCTTGACCCGGAAGAGGGTATCTTCGCCTTTGCGAGGAGAGCCATCTTCACCCCGTCTACGGCTGGTTGAACCGCCACCGAAGAAACTCTGGAAAATGTCGCCTAAATCGACATCACCAAAGCCTTCGCTGGAGAAACCACCGCCATTGAACGGATTGCCAGCTCCGCCCGTCGAGTTCCCTTGTTGGAAAGCCGCCATGCCAAACTGGTCGTATTGTTTGCGTTTATTGTCGTCGTAAAGGACATCATAAGCTTCTTGAATCTCCTCAAATTTCTTCGGGGCATCAGACGATTTATTGAGATCAGGGTGATATTGTTTCGCCAGTTTTCGATAGGCGCTTTTGATTTCGTCTTTCGTCGCGGTTTTGCTCACGCCGAGCACTTCGTAATAATCGCGTTTTTCTTCTGCCATGAATGTCCCTCCTTTCTGTAAAAGAGGGCGGAATCTCTCCCGCCCTCAAGCGAAATGACGTTTACTTTTTCTTGTCGGTGAAATCGGCATCGACCACATCATCGGGGCCTTCGTGGCCTTCCGAAGAAGTGTTGCTATTACCGGCAGCATTCGCGCTTCCCGCATTCGGGTTCGCACCAGATTGTTGCTGATACTTTCCGCTAGCGGCTTGGGCAGCGGCATCTTCAAGCTTTCCGACGATTTCGCGAAGCTTATCGGTGTTATTCGATTGAATCGCGCCTTGAGCTTCATCGCGGAGTGAAGTCAGCTGGGTCTTTTGTTCAGGCGAGAGCTTGCCCGCTTGAGCGGGATCATTGAGGACGGTATTGATCTCGTCAACATAGGTTTGGGCCTTATTCTTGACTTCGATATCGTCTTTGCGCTTCTGATCCGCTTCTTTGTTCTCTTCGGCTTCTTTGACCATGCGATCAATATCGCTCTTGGAGAGACCATTCGATCCGCTGATAGTGATGTCTTGGCTTAAGCCCGAATCCAAATCCTTGGCTGCAACTTTGACAATACCATTAACGTCGATGCTGAAGGTGACTTCGATGCGCGGCTGGCCTCGCCGAGCGGGTTTGATGCCCGAAAGCGTGAAGTGGCCGAGCAACTTGTTATCATGCGCCATCGGACGCTCGCCTTGATAAACCATGATGTCCACGGCTGGCTGATTATCTTCAGCCGTCGAGAAGACCTGGCTCTTCGTGGTCGGAATCGTCGTATTGCGCGGAATGAGCGGAGTCATGACGCCGCCGAGGGTTTCAATGCCGAGGGTGAGCGGCGTGACGTCGAGTAAGACAACGTCTTTGACTTCGCCAGCGATCACACCGCCTTGAATGGCAGCGCCGATGCTGACAGCTTCATCCGGGTTGACTGAAAGGTTAATCGGATGAGAAGAAACGTTCTTCACGAGTTCCTGAACGGCTGGCATACGAATCGAGCCGCCGATCATGAGGATATCGCCAAGATCGCTATAAGAAAGTTTGGCATCGGCCATAGCCTTCTCCATCGGGATCTTGCAGCGCTCGAGCAAGTTCCGGGTCAAATCCTGGAACTTTGCGCGGGTCAAAGTGCCTTCCCACGAGATCGGGCCATTGCTTCCGGTTCCGATGAAAGGAAGGGAAATCGTGGTCTGTAAGCTCGAAGAAAGTTCGATCTTGGCCTTTTCGGCGGCATCGATGAAGCGCTGTTGCGCCATCTTATCCGTCAAATTCGCGCCCGTATCGATTTGAATTTGAGCATGGATCCAATCCGCCACCGCTTTATCCCAATCATCGCCACCGAGATGGGTATCGCCCGAAGTCGCCAAGACTTGGAACGTGCCATCGCCGATATCGAGAATCGAAACATCGAGGGTGCCACCGCCAAGGTCGAAGACCAAGACTTTTTCGCTCTTCTTGGTATCGAGACCATAGGCCAAGCAGCTGGCGGTCGGTTCGTTGATGATACGGACGACATCGAGTCCGGCAATCGTGCCGGCGTCTTTAGTCGCCTGACGCTGAGCGTCATTGAAGTAAGCCGGAACGGTGATGACCGCCTTTTTAACGGGTTGGCCAATGCTCTTTTCGGCATAGTCCTTCATATAAGCGAGGACCTTAGCCGAGATTTCCTGCGGCGTGAAGTCCTTGTTGAGACAAGCGATGTGGAATTTATCGGCGCTGCCCATGTGGCGTTTCGCCGAACGAACGGTATCCGGATTGGTAATCATCTGCCGCTTAGCGGCATTGCCGACGATTTCCTCGCCGCTTCCTTTAAAAGCGACGACAGACGGCGTGGTGTTGGTGCCTTCCGGATTCGGGATGACTTTAACTTTGCCATCGGCTTGCAAATAGGAAATAACCGAATTGGTGGTTCCTAAGTCAATACCGACAATAATTTCTTTTGCCATAATAATTTATCTCCTTAGGCTTTAGAAGCCTTAGAATCTTGTTTTTCATCCGCCTTCTCGACACTCTTCTTGCTGACACTGACCATGGCGGGGCGGACGAGCAGATCATGCAGTTTGTAGCCTTTGGCAAAGATCTGAACGATTTTGCCATCTTCTTTTCCTTCTTTGACATCGACCGCGTGCATTGTGGTGCTGTCGAAGTTATCGCCAACTTTCGGAAGGATTTCGCTCACGCCTTCAGCGAAGAGGGCGTTCTCGATTTGATTGTAGAGATACTGGAAACCTTGCTGATAAGCTTTGGCTTCGGCATCTTTCGGCGAACTTTGGAGGGCGATATAGAAGCTATCCAAAGCTGGTAAGAGGGCATCGAGGAAGCCCTCAGCCCGGTACTTAATCGCGGTCTGATGGTCTTTTTCAAGATCTTTTCTGAGATTTTGAGTATCGGCATAGGCGAGGTAATACTTGTTTTTCCATTCGCCCATATCGTCGTTGGCTTTTTTATAAAGTTCGGCGAGCGTGTCATAGTCCTTCTTGGGGACCATCTCTTCTTTAGCGTCTTCTTTTTTCACTTCTTCTTTTTCGGAGGCACTTTGCTTTTCGGGCTCACTGCCTTTTGCATTCTCTGCCATGATGATTCTCCTCCTCCATGGATGGTGCTGCGGTCGAAATAGCGATCGAGGGCTTCGGCGAAGTACTTGAGAGTCGAAACGACTTTCTCATAGTCCATCCGCGACGGGCCAAGGACCGTCAGACAACAATTCGGATCGCCCGGGATCGAGAGTCCAGCGGATACCACCGCGAGATCCTCAAGCCCTTCTTTGGCCGTACCGATGTGAACGCTGACGCCTTCTTTGCCAACTTTGGCGCCGCTGAGCGCCTTTTTAAGGTTCTCAGAATCATCCAATAAAGCAAGGAGTTGCCGTAATTTTTCGGCATCGTTAGCGTACTCGGGCTGATTATAGAGCGCGTCTTTCCCGTAAAGGGAGAGACGATCGGTCGCAAATTTTGCGAACGCTTCGAGGAGAGCGTCATAGATGACTTCCTGCCCCACCACATAGTCGGTTAAGGCGGGCTTCATCGCTTCCATTTTGTTGACAACTTCGCCGATCGGCGTGCCTTGCAAGCGGTCATTGAGCAAGCGCACCGTTTTGACGACCTCATCCGTTTTGAGGGAGGGATCGATCAGGAAGGTTTTATTCTCCACGTAACCCTTATCGGTAACGAAGACCGCGCTGGCGGTATTCGCACCCAAGGGAATGATCTGAACCGAAACGAGTTTCTCTTCGTTCACCGAAGGTCCAAGCACCACCGAAGCGAGGTTGGTCATGTGCGAGAGAATCTCGCANGCTTCCTTCATCACTTCTTCGACCGACTTGCTCTTTTCGCTAAGCACGTTGGCCAAGGCGTTTTTGGCTTGTTCGTCGACTCCGGTTTCGCGNATGTGCTCCGCGTAGTACTGGTAGCCTTTTTCGGAAGGGACCCGGCCAGAGGAAGTATGGGTCTTTTCAAGATAGCCATCTTGCTCCAGCGCATTCATTTCGTTACGGATCGTCGCACTCGAGACATCGAGATGATAGACTTCTTGCAAAGTCTTGCTGCCAACCGGTTCGGCCGTTTTGATGAAATGCTCGACGATCAGTTTTAGAATTTCGTCGCGACGTGTCATAGTCTTCGGCCTCCTTTTAGCAGTCACCTTCTCGAGGTGCTAGCACCATTATAACCAGTGATTTAGCACTGTCAACATCGAAGTGCTAAAAAATCAAAAAAAGGTCTAGCGGCCTAAGAAAAAACTTCAAAAAGATCTAGCGTTCCGCTCGGACATCCACCACCAAAGTATTGGTGAGACGGTCAAAGACGCTCCGCTCGGTATGCTCCGAAAGCATGTAAATCGAATTCACGAGGTCCATCGCGGTAAAACCCGTCATTAAGGCTTTAAGGAAACTCTCCGAGAAACGGAGGTGATCCTTCGTCGCGTGGTAAGTCCGGATCCCCAGGAGTTGCATCCCGAAGGTATAGCCATTGCCAAAAAAGAGATAAAGGCTGACGCTGAGGACGTAGAAAAAGTAGCCGCCAAGCCCAGCAATCAAGATTTCGAGAAACAAAGAAAAATTATGGGGAATAAAGAGGATTTCAACGGCGAGAATCCCGCCAAAAGCCAAAAGGGAGATCACCTTATCGATCAACCAGCCCAGCATCCGTTTTTCGTAGCGTGCGATATTCATATATCTTTTAATATAGCGCAAGAAGGATCCGATCCAAAAGAAGAATTCCTTGATCCGTGGGGTAAACCCGTTCGGGAGTTAAAATTAAAAGTGACGATGCTACCAGCTTTTTTATCGTATCTTGATAGCGGATTTCGAAACGCTCGTGAAAACGTTTTTCGTAACTCTCCAAACTGAAGCCTTCGGCGAGACGGAGATTCGTGAGGAAAAAGTATTTGCGGTCTTCTTCTGGGCTGACTTGTTCTTCTTCCGCCCGGTACTTTCCCGCAAGATAGCGCTGAAGATTCCGGGTGTTGCTATAGCGGATATCCTCGATATATCCGGCTGCCCCTAAGCCGATCCCGTAATAGGTTTCATCGTGCCAATAGGTCAAATTATGCCGAGATTGTCTACCCTTTTGGGCAAAGTTCGACACTTCGTAACGTTCGTAAGAAGCCGCGCGGAACCGCCGCAAAATCGTTTCATATTGTTCCGCCGCCAAAGCCTGGTCCATCTCGGGAATTTTCTCGTTATAGAAAAGTGTCCCGGGGTTAACGCTCAAGCAATAGGTGGAAAGGTGCTCGCTATGAAAGGAAAGCAAGGCATCGATATCATGGTTGAGTTCGCCTATGGTTTCGTCAGGCAAAGCGTAGATCATGTCGAGAGAAATATTGTCGAATCCTACTTCTCTTGCTAACGAAAAGGCCCGTTGGGCATCCGCAAAATCATGATGCCGTCCCATCAAAGTTAAAAGACGCTTTTGCGAGGATTCTACGCCTAGCGAGAGCCGATTCACCCCATACTGGCGGAAGAGTTTGGCCTTTTCAAGGGTGAAGTTTTCGGGGTTAGCCTCGATGGTGAATTCGCCACCGGGAAGAAGATAAGGGGCAAAGAAAGACAAGAGCCCTTCGAGGGTTTTTTCGTCAAGAACGCTGGGGGTTCCCCCACCGATATAGAGGGTCGAAACCGGAGTGAGAGGAAGCGCTTGGGCTTCTTCGATAAGTTTCTCAACGTAGGAAAAAGCCCATTTAGGCTCGTAGAGGACTTTAGCGAAGTCACAATACGAACAAAGATGGGCGCAGAATGGAATGTGAATATAGAGCGAACGGGGTTTCACTTTTTCGTCTCTTCGGCGGGTTTTTCCTCGGCAACGGCTTCCGCTTCTTCCGGATGCTCCGCCGCGTATTTCGCCATCGCTTTGGCGGTTTCTTCGTCTTCAACGGGTCGGGTGGCACGATTAACTTCTTCCGCCACGACTTCTTTTTCTTCGGGCTTGTTCTCTTTGGATTTTTCAGCGAGTTCTTTGGAAGCTTCGTCCATTTCTTTGGTGTTTTCGTCATCGACATCAACGACAAGACGCTTCACTTCTTCCTCGGCGATTTCTTTATCGCTCTTCGGCTTTTCCTCATTGCGGAAAGGCTTCCAATATTTTTTGATTAAAATGACGGCCAAAACGACGATGCCGAAGATGGCAACAATGCCTAAGATGTACCATAAACTGGTGAGATCAGCGGCGTAAATCATTTTTGTTCTCCTTTTTTGCGCGGGGTGTAGACGAACTTATTCTTCACCTGCAGCTTGCTATAATANCGCTCTTGNGCNAGCTTATCCATAGAGGTGCGTGCGGTTTCGTAGGCGCAGCGGGTGAATTTCTTGAACTGCTGAATCGTGTAATAACGACCCATCGTGCAATGNGAAGCCAAGAACGAAGCTTGGTTTTTATTGAGGGCGGGATTCGTTTCAAGAAGATACTGGGTGTATTCCTTGATTTCTTTGTCGCTCAGAGGATTTTGTTCGATCTCCAGGGCACTTTCACCATCATCTTCGCTCGGCGTCATCTCTTCGGGGGTAATTTTTCGCTCGGGAGTAACGACGCGTTTTTCGACTTTGGGGGTCGGCGTTTCTGGAACAGTCTCTTCCTTGGGAGCGGGTTCTTCTTGAGGAAGAGTCGGTGCGATTTCCGTATTTTCTTTGCTCGGCTCGCTAAGAGGAGTCTCAACCTTGGCTTCTGGAAGAACGAGAGGAACTGGTTGTTCTTGAAGGGTTGAAGCCGCACTCGGAGTGGCGGTCGGGATTGGTGTCTCGATAAGCGGAGTTTCTTGAGGAGCGGTCACTTTTTCCGGGGCGGGGGCTGGAGCAACGCTAGGACTCGGAACTGGGGTCGATGGTGCTACCGGTGCCGCAATTGGAGTAGAAAGAGGAGTAACGGGACTCGGAGTAGGAACGGGCTTCGTTTCGGGGGCGAAAAGCGAAAGCTGTTGCGCGTTTTTGCCCGGGGCTTCTTTGAAGGGTTCCACCGCTTTTTCTTCAGGAGTCAAGGCGGTAAACTCGCTTCGATAGGTATCAATCTTGATCGTTTTGATTTCATCGCTTAGCGAATTCAATAACGGGGTCAAAACGCCGATCGAATACATGACAAGATAAGTCAAATCGCCCGTGCGTTGGGTCTCGATCGCCAAAGCTTTATAACGCGGGGTCTTCACCAAAATCGCATCAAAAGGAAGCTCGAAGCTTTCGAGTCCAGCCTCGGAGGTCGAATAAACGGTTTTGGCCAATAAAGCGCCCATTTCGTCGTTTCTTTCGGCGAAAGGCATCACGTAATCCAAATAATAACAAGCCGCCACAGCTTTGACAAAATAGGAGACGTCATCGGCATGTTTGACCCAAGAAAGGAAGTCATTCATTAAGGTCTCAATGAAGTCAAAGGGGGCGTAATTGTAATCCGGGTTATAGAGATAGCGCGCTTTTTGGGCATAGGAATCGAAATCGCTGGTCCGGTAGAAAGATGTCAGTTCGGAAACGCCGAGGCATTTACTGAGGGCTTCCGCTAAAAAATCCTCGTTGGGATGCAAACTTTGGAGGTTCTTCTCATGGAGGTAATACATTAACGCCGAATGATAGGCGATGACGGGAGCGTGGAAAGGATTGCTCTCGGCATAGGTGCCATTAAGGAGGGCTTTTAAGGAAAGCTCGCTCATTTGCGCATTTTCAATCGTGGAGCAGTTGCGCAAAGCGACCAAAAGGCAAGCGCGTTCCGCCAGTTCTTTTTCACGAGGCTCGCTGATTTTCTTGAGAATATTGGCAAAGCGGGCGCTCGCCACTTCGAATTGGGTGATCTTGGCTTTAATCGCATCGCTGGCCGTTAAAAAGAAAGGTCGATTGGTGATCGTGCGGAAAGGGAAAGCGATGGCTTTGCTTCGCCGATAGGCTTGAATATCGGACCAATAGCCATCAATCAAAGTGGTATTCATCGCCTTGATGACTTCGCTTCGGAGAAGATATTGTTCGTCGGTATAAAGTACCGCCCACTCTTTTTCGCTCATGACTTAAGGATACAACATGAGAGGAAACGAGACAAGAAAAAGGACTAAAAAACTACTAATATTTGCGATGACTTTCTCTGAAAAAAATCCCTTTCCTTCGATCGGGAGAGGGATTTATTCGTTTTTTTGGTTAAACGAAAAGAAAATATCTTGTCAAAAGATCTCAGTTATCATCATCGAGGGAGAGCATGCTCATGAAAGCCTCTTGCGGAACATCGACCGAACCGATCGCTTTCATCCGCTTTTTGCCTTCTTTTTGCTTTTCGAGCAGCTTCTTCTTCCGGGAGATATCGCCGCCATAGCACTTGGCTAAGACGTCTTTACGAACGCTTTGAATATCGGCGCGAGCCACCACTTTGCCATTGACGGCGGCTTGGACTGGCACTTCGAATTGTTGCTTCGGAATGATCTCCTTGAGCTTGCGGACCAAGGCGATGCCCCGGTTGTAGGCGCTCGGGCGATAGACGACGGTTGAAAGGGCGTCAATGATATCCCCATTTAGCAAGATATCCATCTTGGCGAGATCGCTCGCACGATATTCGGCTAATTCGTAGTCCAGAGAAGCGTAGCCTTTGGTGGCGCTTTTGAGTTTGTCGAAAAAGTTAAAAATGATTTCCGAAAGCGGCAAATCATATTTGACGATTTGTCGGGTGTCATCGAAATAAACAAGATCTTGATAAACGCCCCGTTTATCCTGGCAAATCTGCATGACGGGTCCCACGAATTCCTTCGGGGTCATGATCGAAGCGTTCACGAACGGCTCTTTGATATCTTTGATTTTCGAAGGGTCTGGCATTTCGGAAGGGTTATCAAGAATCAGGGTTTCCCCATTGGTCAAATCGACTTGGTATTTCACCGAAGGGGCCGTCAAAATCAGGTTCAAATTGTATTCCCGTTCCAGCCGCTCCTGCACCACGTCCATATGAAGAAGACCCAAGAAGCCGACGCGGAAACCAAAGCCCAAAGCTTGGGAACTTTCGGGCTCATAAGAGAGGGAAGAATCGTTCAAAGTCAATTTTTCCAAAGCGTCTTTTAACGCACCATAATCCACGGAATCAACAGGATAAAGTCCGCAATAAACCATGGGAATGATCTTGCGGTAACCGGGTAACGGCTCCGAAGTGGGGTTGTTCGCTAAGGTGATTGTTTCGCCCGGGAAGACATCGTGGATATCTTTGATGGTCGCCGTCAGATAACCGACTTCGCCGCAATCGAGTTCCTTGGTTGAAATTTCTTTGGGTGTCCGGATACCGACTTCGGTGACGAGGTATTTCTTATTAGCTGCCATCAAGAGGATTTCGTCCCCCACTTTGACGGAGCCATTTTTAACGCGAATCAAAACAACGACTCCCCGATAGGAATCGTAATAGGAATCGAAAATGAGGGCCTGAAAAGGCGCCTCGGGGTCGCCCGATGGCGGCGGAACGAGCTCCACGACCTTTTCGAGCATATCCATCACACCCACGCCGGTTTTAGCGCTGACGAGGCAACAATCTGCGGTCGAAAGTCCAATCCGCTCTTCGATTTCTTTCTTGCAGACTTCAGGCTGAGCTGAAGGCAAATCGATTTTGTTAATCACCGGAATGATCATGAGGTCGTTATCGACCGCCAAATAGACGTTAGCGAGGGTTTGGGCTTGAACGCCTTGAGTGGCATCCACCACCAACAAAGCGCCTTCGCAAGCAGCTAGGCTTCGCGAAACCTCATAGGTAAAGTCGACGTGCCCCGGAGTGTCAATCAAATTAAAAATGTATTTCTCACCATTTTTGGCTTGGTAAGAAACCGTGACAGCGTTGAGTTTAATCGTGATGCCCCGCTCACGCTCCAAGTCCATCGAATCGAGCATTTGCTCTTTAAGATCACGCTTTTCCACTGCTCCTGTATCTTCCAAAATACGATCGCAAAGCGTGCTCTTACCATGGTCGATGTGAGCGATAACGGAGAAATTGCGAATGTGAGATTGATCAAAAGGCATAAATTACCTAGGCGATTATAGCCTATTTCTTGTTCGGCTCAAAGGAAGGAACATCGAAAATCCCCGAAAAGAATAATGTCAACGCTTCTTCTAAGGAAGAATACGCCGAATAACGTAGAGCGACCGCTCGAAGAAAAACGGGCTTTTGGCGCTTTATTTCTTATAGAATTCTTCAAGATTCGTCTTGATATCCTCGGGGCTTGTCACGACATCGTAGGAGGTCCATAAACGGGAGAAAAGATCGCGGTATTCGTTTTGCATATAGCGATCATCGATCAGGAGAGCGGCGCCTTTGTCGTGTTCGCTCCGGATCAAACGCCCCACGGCTTGCATCACTTTGTTCATGCCAGGATTTCGATAAGCATAATCGAATCCCGCATTGTTCTTTTTTTCATAATAGGCGCGGATTTGCTCCCGTTCATAACAAATCTGCGGAAGACCAATCCCCACCACGGCGACCCCGATGAGGCGGTCATCGACCAAATCGATGCCCTCGCTGAAACTGCCGCCGATAATGAGAAGACCCACGGTCGTCTTTTTGGGCGAAGAAAGAAAACGCGAGAGGAAAAGATCCTTCTCATCGTCGGACATTTCCCGCTCTTGGAAAAAGACATCGGCTTTAGGGAAAGAAAGATAAGGCATGACTTTATCGAGATACTCGTACGAAGGGAAATAAATGAAATAGTTGCCGAGTTTGCCTCCGATGAAAGCCCGGAGATAGTTGGCGACATCCTGATACGTTTTTTCCCGATCCTTGTAGCGCGTTGAAATGGTCGGTGCCAACATCAGATCGAAGTTTTCTTTGGGGAAAGGCGAGGGAAGGAGAAGATAAGGATTATCGTGTTTTCCTTCGATGGCATCTTGATAGTATTCCATCGGGGATAACGTCGCGGAGAAGATAATCCGCCCTTTGACGATCTTGAGCGAAGAGGCTAACATCGGCGAAGGATCCAAACAGGTCAGATGCAAAACGTAATCGGTCCCTTCCCGGGCTCCATAAACGGATTCAAACGTCCCGAAATTTTCCCATAAAAAAGCGAAGCGATGGGCTTCGCGCGAAAGCTCTTTATAACTTTCGGGGAGTTTGGGATGGTCTTTTTTATTGAGTTCCTGACCTTTTTTGGCCAGGGCATCAAGGACTTTGCTGACTTCCGGGGGTAAAGCGGCGAAATCGCTGACTTCATCGCGGGAAGTCGTATCGTAGTCCCGTAAAAGTTTCTCCAGTTTGCCAATCGCATTTTTGATTTTCGGCTCTTTAAGGGGCCGCAACTGCTTCTTCACTTTTTGGCAAAGCTCGGCGCTCAGTTCAGCCGAATACATATCGCGACCTCTTTCGATGAGGTTATGGGCTTCATCGATGAGGACAAGAAACTTCGACGAATCCACTTCCGGGTCGAAATAACGCTCCAAATGAACTAAGGGATCGAAGAAATAGTTATAATCGCCGATGATGATGTCGCTCCACAAAGAAAGATCAAGTTGTAATTCAAAGGGGCACATCGCGTATTTTTTGGCGAGCGAGGTGACGTGTTCAAAATCGAAACGATAGCCTTCTTCGCAGGCTTCGCTCATGGCCTTTTTGATTTTGTCATAATAGCCTTTGGCGAAGGGGCATTCATCAGGGTTGCAGGCGGCTCCGAGGGAAAAACAGATTTTGTCTTTGGCCGTCAATAACGAATCGCGTGCCACAAAGCCTTTACCGTAAAGCTTGCTCAAAGCTTCATAGGCGCTTTCGCGCCCGCTTCCTTTTGCGGTCAGGTAGAAGATTTTCTGATTATCCGCATCGGCGAAAGCTTTGATGGCGGGATATAAGGAGGACATCGTTTTGCCGATGCCCGTCGGGGCTTCGCAATAGAACGTCCCCCCGTTTTTGGCGACCGCATACACGTACTTTGCCATTTCACGTTGCCCTTTGCGGAAGTCCTTGAAAGGGAAAATGAGGGATTTTGCTGAGATGTTACGGGCCTTTTCATGGTCAAATTGCTTCGAAACAAAATCGAGGTATTCGTCCATAAGGGCATAAATGTCGTGTTCGAGATCCGTGAGAGAAAATAGGCGCTCGACCACCTTTTTCTCATCGCTTTTTTGCGAAAGATAAGTCAGGCGAATCGCGCAGCGGTCTTGCTTCACTTCATGGAGATACATGAGGGCGTAACATTCGGCTTGGCCAAAATGCCAGTCTTTCTGCTGGAGGTAGAAATCCTCAAGCGGAATCACCGTGCTTTTGATTTCATCGATGATCGGGAAATCTCCACCGACGATGATGCCATCGGCTCGGCCTTCGAGGGCGATATAGCCTTGCTCGCGCTCAAACGTTTCTTTTAAGGCATATTCGGAAAGATATTCATGACCTTGTTTTTCTTGGTAGGCCGCATGCAAAATGCTCCCCATCTGCATCGTTTCTTGATTGTAGATTCGATTATCGATATCGCCACGCCTTAAAAGAAAGTCGACCAGACCGTGTACCGATAAAGAAAGATAAGGCTTTTCTGCCATACGAGTATTATAAGCGAACGGCAATTTTTTACTTCAGCAAAACGTGGTCGCCCAAATGAGCGCCATTGAGGAAACTCAAGCCATCCATCTTTTTCTTGCCCTCCAATTGGACAAGGTCAAGGGAAAGCTGACCATCATAAAGTTGAACCAAAAGCTTCTTTTTCGCCGGAACAAGCTCGCCCACCGCTCGAATCACATCATGATTTTCAACGTGGGCTTTATAGATTTTGAGCTTCTTATCATTTAAGAGGATATAAGCGCCAGGCTCTTCCGAGAGGGCACGAATATAATTGAGGGTGCCGGTAACAGAAAGAAACAACGGCAGATGCTCATCTTCCGGCTTGATTTTATTGGCGATCGTCACGTCTTTTTCTTTTTGTTCTTCACCCGAAAGCTCACCATTGGCGTAGGGTAAAAGATCTTTGACGATAAGATGGGAAGCCGCTAAAGAAATCTTTTGGCAAACCGAGGTGTAATTATCTTCTTCTAAGAGCGGGAAAGTTTCCTTATCGTACATTTTGCCCGCATCCATCGCCGCCACCATTTCCATCAAGGTGACGCCGGTTTCTTTTTCGCCAGCCATAATTGCTCGCTGGATCGGAGCGGCTCCTCGGTATTTCGGAAGGAGCGAACCATGAAGGTTCAAGCAACCGACTTTGGCTAAATCCAAAAGACCTTGCGGGATGATTTGACCATAGGCCATCGTGACGATAACATCGAAAGATAAGCTTTTCGCAAATTCAAAATCCAAGCGGATTTTATGCGGTTGGAAAACGGGAATGTTATGGGCTAAAGCGACTTGCTTCGTCTTGACGACTTCCGCAACTTTATCCCGTCCCACTTCTTTGTCTTCTTGGCAAACGAGGCCCACGACGGTGAAACCCGCGTCCAAAAGGGCTTGCAAAACCTCCGCCGACATGGCTGGGGTTCCCATATAAAGGATTTTGACATCAGAATTGCTTTGATAACTCATTATCGTATCGTTTTACTTGTAACCTTTTTCGTGTCTAAATTATAGCGCTTATAAAGGCAAGGACACAAAATATGATTTACGAAAGCGTACTTGATACCATCGGTCATACCCCCGTGGTTCATCTCGAAAAAATCTCGGGCAACGATATTTATGTCAAATTGGAAATGTTCAATCCGGGTCAATCGATCAAAGACCGGATTGCTTACGAAATGATTGACACGCTCGTGAAAGAAGGAAAACTCGGCAAAGAAGGGCAAAAAGCCGTTGAAGGCACTTCAGGCAACACCGGAATCGGCTTGGCCTTGGTCTGCGCCAATAAAGGAATCCCCCTCACTATCGTCATGCCAGAGAATATGTCGGCCGAACGGATTGCTTTAATGAAAGCCTATGGAGCCACCGTTGTTTTGACTCCGAAAGCTTTGGGGATGGAAGGGGCAGAAAAGCGGGCTGCCGCGATGGAAAAAGAAGGCTATATTTTCCTTAATCAGTTCGAAAATTCAGCCAACCCTCGGGCTCACGAAAAGACCACCGCGAAAGAAATCATCGCGGATTTCCCGAAAAAACTCGATTATTTTATCGCCGGCGTTGGCACCGCTGGGACGCTGATGGGCAATGCCAAAATCCTCAAAAAACATTACCCGAATATCCAATGCGTGGCCGTGGAGCCCGCCGAATCTGCTCTTTTAGAAGGCGGCGAAGCTGGCCCCCACAAAATCCAAGGGATTGGCGCGAACTTCATTCCGCCGCTTTACGACAAGTCTTTGGTCGACCGCGTCGTATCGATTAAAGGCGATGACGCTGTTAACAAAGTCAATCTTCTNGCGAAGAAAGGCTATTTCTTGGGCATTTCTAGTGGCGCCGCGATTTTAGCAGCCGAAAAAATCGCTACGGAAAACCCCGGTGCTGGGCTTACACTATTAGCAATCTCGCCTGATGGTGGGATCAAGTACATGTCGATGGATATCTATGGCAAATAAAGGCGAATCCTACTATCAGTCAATNAAACGNCGCGACCCCGCCGCTCGNAATNATTGGGAGATTTTTTTCCTTTATCCTTCGAGCCGGATTCTCCGCCGCTTCCGCCTCGCTCACTTTCTTTGGAATCACCACTTTAAGTTCCTGGCCGAATGGATCATGGTTGTTGGCAAAAGGCGGACGGGGATTGAAATCCATCCCGCTTGCACGATTGGCAAGAATCTTTTTATCGATCATGGATCGGGCGTGGTGATTGGCGAAACGGCTATTATCGGCGATGATTGCACCCTTTATCATGGGGTCACCCTCGGGGGCACTTCTTCTGAAAAAGTGAAGCGCCATCCGACTTTAGAAGATCACGTGATGGTCGGAGCGGGAGCCATTCTCCTCGGCAATATCACGATCGGACGTTGTTCCCGAATCGGAGCCAACGAAGTCGTGCGCCACGATGTACCACCTGAATCTGTTTATGTTAATGGCGAAGTTCATGTCTTGAAAAATGGAGGATGCAAAGAATGAGTCGAAAAAGAGATCGTCGGGATGTTCAGCGTTTTGTGGATCAAGCCAAGCTTTTGCTTTCCAGCAGTCGTACCCTTCGCGACATCTACGAGCTTTCAACCTCGCGCCATGCGAATGAGAAAGCTTGCATTTATTTCGATGAGGATGGCAAAAAGCAAAGCTATACTTACGCCGATTATAAAAGCCGCTGCTACTATTTAGCCCGTCATCTTTCGATTGCCCTAGGTGGAATTCCAGCGGGATCTATCGTCGCCTTAAAGCTCCGTAACTGCCCGACTTGGCCGCTTCTTTTCTGGGCCATTTTGATGGTGGGACATCCGGTTTTGTTAATCGACGCCAAATTGCCTCATGACAATACAGCGAATTTGCTCCGTCAAAGCCAAGCCAAAGCGATTGTGGTCAATGAAGAAGAGGCTTATGCCATCCCTTCATTCCGCGTCAATGACGTTAAAAATGCCGAGGACAATCCTTCTTTCGCCCCCCATTGGGCCGATCAAGTCATTTTCTGTTCGAGCGGCACTACGGGCGAAGCCAAAATGATGATCACGGATGGCGAGGCGCTCTCTTACCAAGTCGCCGGCGCCCTCAATATGCCGCAAGAAACCTTGGATATTCTCCACGCGGGGAAAAGCAATGTTCTCACGATGATTCCGCTCCACCATATCTTTGGTTTCACCGCTGTCTTCCTTTGGTACACCTTCTATGGAAAAGCCCTTGTCTATCCTACGACCATGAGCACCAGCGATCTCTTCGCAGCGATTAAAAAAGCTCCGGTCACCCATCTTTATAGCGTCCCGATGTTTTGGGATGCCGTCGCCCAAAAAGTTCAGCGTTCGGCTGCGCTCAAAGGCGATAAAACGACACAATTGCTCGATAATCTCATCGCTTATAACGATCACCAAATCTCACGGCAAGAAGCCGGTCTTGCGAGTTGGGGCTTCATCAAGCACTCCTTCCAAAAGAAGGTCTTTGGCACCCAGATCGAATTCTGCATTTCTGGTGGCGGTTATCTTTCGCAAAAGACGCTCAATCTCATCAACGGCATCGGCTACCCCCTTTATAATGGCTACGGCATGACCGAGATCGGCGTGACTTCGGTCGAACTCTCTTCCCGGGTGGAAGACCGGCTTAAAGGCTCGATTGGCCATCCGCTTTATGGGATGAACTACAAAATCGTCAAGACACCCGGAGCTAGCGAAGGACAGGGCGAACTTTGGGTTAAATCCCCCACAGTTCACCAAGAAGAAATCATTGGCGGCGTCCGCCAGGCTACTGTTCTTTCCGACGATGGCTATTATCCGACGGGCGATATTGCCGCCGTTGACGCGACGGGACGTTATTACATCAAAGGTCGGAGCAAAGACACGATTATTTCCAGCAACGGCGAGAATGTCTACCCCGATGAAATCGAGTTCTATTTCAAAGACGTCCCCCACGTCAATAACGCGGTCGTTGTCGGCGAAAAGAATGGTGAAAAAGAAGATGTTGTCTTGATTTTGGAATTGGATAACANNGTTCAAACGAGCGACTTCCCCACCATTAAAAAAGCCATCGACGACATCAACGCCTCGCTTCCGAACGAGAAGCGGGTCAACAAAACTCTCATTTACAAGAAGAGCATGCCGATTGCTAACAATATGAAGGTGAAACGCTACGTTTTGCGGGATGCCCTCAAAAATGGTAAGGATGACTTCACGAGTTTCGAGGATCGGCGCGAAAGCGTTTCGCTCGAAGGCTATGACCCCGACGAAGTGAAAGAAGTCTTAGCGAAAGTCCGAACGGTCTTCTCCAAGACCCTTCTGCTTCCGGAGTTCAAGATTGCCGATACCGCCATCTGGACCACGGATCTCGGCGGTGATTCGATGTCTTATGTCGCGATGGTCAATGACCTAAACACCGCATTCCAGCTTGATATTCCGACCGAAAAATACGGCAAATTAACCTGTGTCAAAGACTTCGCGGGTGAAATCTTGTCCCTCCGCCATGCCCCGAAGAAGGGCAGCGAACAACAAAAATAGTTGTTTTGCGTAGCCTAAAAGGCTAAAATCTAACTCGCGAAAACGAAAAGGAAGCATTAAATTTATGGCTAACATCAAATCTCAGATCAAACGCAACGAAACCAACGAGCTCGCTCGGGAAAAGAACAACCAAGAGAAGAATGAAGCCCGCACTGCGATTAAAAAAGTTGAAACCTTAGTCGCCGCCAATAAAAAAGCGGAAGCGACTGAAGCCCTTAAGGAAGCGATTTCGCTTCTTGATCAACTTGCTCAGCGTGGAACGATCTCTGGCAATTCTTGCTCGCGCAAAAAAGCCCACCTTCAACACATTGTTGCTGGTTTGAAGTAATTCGCCTCTACTTAACAAAACAAAGGCTCTCATCGCGAGAGCCTTTTTTGCGTTAATAGACAATTTCTTTGAAAGTCGAGCGAACTGTCTTCTCATCGACTTGGAGGACGAGGTAAGTCCCCTTCTCGTTATCGTGTGGAAAGGTCAATGAGCCTGGGCAAAACACCCAAAGGCCATCGTGAAGTTCTTCTTCTCTTTCATGGGTGTGACCATGGATAAAAATGCGGACACCATCTTGCTTTAACGCCTGTTCCATCGCGGTCGAATAAAGGGGGTAGTGTTCCATGTGAAGCTTGCCGAAAGGCGTGATGGTTTCGTAACGAAATGGATATTCGGGAAACGCCCCATCGCAATTGCCCTTAACCGCGGCAAAAGGCGAAATATCGAGCGGTGAGGCTTCCACATCCCCGGCATGAAGAAAAAGATCGGCATCGTATTCGATGAGGGCAACCCGCCTTAAAGCGGAGAGATCGCCATGGGTATCGGAAATCACCACGATTTTCATAAGCTGAAATTCGTCAAAAACAAACTGAACGC
>JGI20225J20221_1000696_pt1 | contig 50012 bp, 55 predicted proteins | sample BioMet4_FD_20221 | JGI IMG/M metagenome (IMG submission 20221) | reverse complement strand
CCCCCGCCGACCCCATATGCATTCGCTGGAGACGTATGGATGACGAGCTGCGCTTCGATGTCTACAGCCTGGTCGATGGGGAGCAGAGGGCCCTGGGTCTCGCAAGGGTACGAGGAGAGAGGACCATCCGTCGTCTCTCGGACGATGCCGACGTGGAGGTCTCCTACGAGGGGTCAAGCGGGTTCGGCTTCTCGAGCGAGTCCTGGGACCACTACATGAGGGAACGGCACCACCTCATATAGCCACTGGCCAGATGGGCCAGGTAGCCCCATGCCCAAGGATCAGCCCTCGGAATCCACGTCGATTCGCGCATCATGCCCATTATGCTGGGTGGCAAAACGGACAGAGGTTCATGAACAGCCTCTCGAAGTTCTCTCCCACAAGACCCGTATTCCCGAGCTTGCGCTGAAGCAATCCGAGCAGCTCTTCTTGGTTCGGTTGGCCCAGCACGGCCCTATAGCGCGCGGTTGTCTCCATGAGATACCGATAAAGATCTTCATCGCGGCTGAAGGGGTAGTTATAGACGAGACGCTCAATCGGGACACACGGTTCCCCTGCGGTCACGCCCCAAAACGGAAGCAGCCCGGATTTGCGTTCCCCGGCATTGGCCTTCTTGTTTTCTTCTCGGTCGGCGGTGGCAAACAGCTCGCCCCAGGCATCGTTCGCGCCCAAGGCGCTCTCCTCGTATCTATCTGCCAGCGTCTGCCGTACGGCAAGACTCTTGTACCTGTTGATGCGACCCTCTCGCTGTTCAAAATCAATCGGGTTGCTTGGCAGGTTCCAGTGAACAATCCTGCGGCAATACTGATGGAAATCGAGACCCTCCTGTCCAACCGAAGTGCTCACGAGAACAAACGGTCTAAAGGGCGAATTGAACGCCGCGCGCAATTCGGACCGCCTGTTCTCTCCCTTTGCCTTCACGCCTTTGGTCTCCATAAAACCAGCAGCGAAACTTGTACGCATAATCGTCTTCGATGCGGATCGTTTTCCCTTTCCGCAAGCCGCCTCTTTGAAAAGCGAGTATGTTTCCACTTCGACACGGCTATCGGTCTTATGCAAGCTTGGAGTCTTGTCATTTCCGAGCTTCTGTCCCACTATCGATTTATGAGCACTCAGCACATCACCATCGAAGACAAGGTGCCAGTATTCATCGAGCATCGCTTGGAAGTTTCCCTCGCAGCAATATGAGAGCACATGTTTCCAGTGCGCTGCCGCAGCAGTCTGCCCTTTCTCTGTGCACACCGCGACCGTCACGGTTGCCGCAGCGGTGTTCATCTTTGTCATGAATGCGTAACCGAACTCAAACGGCCAGAACAGATCTGCTGAGCCCTGGTCATTCCTGTAATAGGTCCTCAGGGCACAGACTGCCGGTGACCCGATTGCCGCCTCCGCCAGGACCTCTGCCAGGTCATCTGGAATGCCGCCGAGTTCGTTAAGGAAATCGAATGATGCATAGCCCTCATAAATCCGTTTCAAAGTGGCAGCGGCCGCAGGATAGCCTTCCTGTCTTGACTCGATGGTCCCCATGAGCGAACCGATGAACGACGAACCCGGCGCCGACATCTTCTTGTCATCGAGCAACAACGTCGCCATCGCATACCAGTCAACGTTAGCGCGTCGTTGGCCAGCTGGAAGACGCGATAAGCCCAGGGCATCCGAGAGATCGGACCTTATCCGTCTGGTAATCTCGTCGCGGACTTCCCGAAAAGACATGTCGCGAACCGATACCTCGGATGCGTCGAACAGCGAAGCCAGGTATGGCGAAGGATAGACAAGAGAGAACGCGGTGGCTTTTGCTCCCGTCATCGATAGACGGCCATGGGGCAATACGTTGGTGTCGGCCTCCTCGCTCAGCTTCTCGTCATCGTCATCCTGCTTGAAATAGCGATAATCCGCATCGTTGTATTTTTGAAGCTTTGCCACGTTTCTTTGTTCCGCCTCGTACGACAAGAGAGAGGAGAGTGCGGGAGGGACCATCGCCCATGACGAGAAGATCAAGGTCTTGGTAAAATGTTCGGCCTTTGCATACGGAGACGATGCGCTTGCCTGATAATACGGCATGCTCGGTGGCACCCACAGCAAAAGCTCGGCAGGGGCATCGGCAAAGATGGCGTCACGCAGCTTCGCATATCTCGAATGCTTGATTCTTAGCGGCTTGTACTTTTGGATGTCTTCGCGGTCTATCCATAGTGCCCGCCGGTATTTGTATGCGATCTTGTCGAAGCGATCCCAGTGGGAACCGGCGTTCGAGACAAGCTCGGCCTTCAGCTTGTAATCGCGCATGAATGACAGGGGCAATGGACATGACTTCACAAAATCGGGTTGTGCCAGATACGACGGGACACAGGCTGCGTCCGCCAATCCCCTGATAGCGAAATACGGCATCACGTCATCTTCGGAAACCTGCAAAGGACAGGGATCGACATCGATTTGCGTGGACCCTGCAAGCTCGTGAGTCGAGGTCCTTTCGGTTCGAGCAATGAAGTTGCCCATCTGACTCTCCGCGCTAGATTTTGCTATCAAGCATGCATCGACGATGTCGGCGTTATCGGCGCTTTCAAGGGAAAGCAAGGACTTCGAGTAATCCGACCAGACCTCACGGAAGGATTGCTTCGCGCCGTCGTTGGCGCCTGCGAGAAAACCGACCACCTCTTTGAACTCCTGGCCGGAGTCCCCAAAGGCTTCGTCGTCACTCTCCGCACCCGTTGAGTACATGCGAAACGGTGTTGCTGAGAGGAGCAGGATTCTTACGTCGTTCGCAAAGAAACGTTTTGCAAGGATGCTCATCTCGGTCTCATCGTCTGAGATGAGACTGCGGAAGCGCTGGAACTCATCCATGATTACGAAGTCCGGCTCCATCATGTCCATGCTGGCCTTTGAGAATGCATGCCGGAGCGAGGTGATCATCCTGTTTTCCTCAGGCCAGCCTTTCCGTTCGTTATAGGTACTGTGGATGTCGAGGTATTCGAGTATCTTGCCGTACGGATAATCCTCTTGCTCCAGCTCCTCCTTTACAGCCTTGATGAGGTCGCCGGGGTAGGAATACCCCGATGGATCAGCGTGAGCTTCAGATAGTTTCTCGATTACATTGCGGAGCTCGCCTTCTTGCGATTGAACTACGGCGTCCCAATTCCCCTTGTACCTTTTCCCCTCGGGAGACCGGTTTGCCCACAGCAGCCTCTTGAGACGCCGCCTTCTATTACCTTCTCGCATCTGAGGGTCGTATTCGAGGACGGCAAAGATCAACGCGCGTTCGCATTGGGTCCCCTGCCCTGAGGACAGCTGGAAGGAAGTCGCCGGAGTCAGGGGAATCAGCTGGACGTATCTCCGCTTTAGGTCGGAATCGCAGAGTTCCTTTGCAAGCTGAAGGTGTTGCATGGACAGCCTTGAGTTGGAAGGATCGGCCAACTCGATGTCTTTGTCGATACGCAGCTTGCTCAGGTTCTGCTTGGCTATGGCCCCATTGGAGCAAACATAGACCACCTTGACCAGGTCATCGTTTTCCTCATGCCTCAGGCGGGCGATCTTCGCGATGGCCCCACGGGCGACCATGGTCTTTCCGAGCCCAACCTCATCGGCGACCAGAACGCGTTTGTGGCCCTCGCGATAGAGATGGTCGATATGCTCGACAGTGGCACGCTGAAAAGGCATCAGGCCATTCAGCACATCGTTCTCAATCGAGTCGAGGTTCTCTCTGACGTCCTTCCCGGCGTCTGTTTTATCTGACACGACGCTTCACCGCACTTTCGAAGGTGCCAATCAGATTGCGAATCTTTGCAATCTGATCATCGTTGTACTTTTCCGGGAGGAAATCCAACATGGAACGGGCGTGCTCGAGGCGCTTCGAGGCATCAGGATCGTCGCTAAGGCTCCTGAGCAATTGCTCGTACATTCCAGGTGCCAATGAGGTGGCCGCACGGCCGGTCACAGCAGGATCTGGTCGCACTGGCCCAGATCCACCTTGCGCGGTGTCGAAACCGAAGGCGAACGAAACGTAAGAAGACAGCGCGCTGTCATCGCTGTCCAATATGCGCCCAAGGACGAGCCTGACCCTGCCGCCTACATCAAGGTCCGGAGAATTGAACCTTTCTTCAGGACAATGGAGGACACAGGATCGGACAAATCCGTCATCTCCCTTGCAGCTCAGGATGAAGAAGCCGGACACTTGGTCTGCCCGAAGACCCGAGAACTGGAGACTCGACCCGACCAAAGGTCGCCTTTGCTCTTCGTCAAGGAATGGGGAGATGAACAGTGCGATGTTCTCTTCGATTCCTTCATATGAATCCATCTGGAATGAAAGCTCCATCTCGAATGCATCATCGGTTCTCGCCACATTCACGTGCAAGAATTCGAGCAGCTTTGCAGCACTATGGAAGTACCTATCGAGAAGCTCGGTCTGATCAGTTCCATTTCCCTGAAACGCAAGCTGGCTATCATCGACGTCACCGAAGGGCTTTTCGTCGCCAATCAGGCCATCGACGATCTCATGGAACAACCCCCTTCGCTTCTTATAGTGAAGGCGGAGCAACGTCTCCACGTTGCCATACATTCCGTTACGCGATGCGTTCATAGAACCAAGATAGAGGTTGCGGCCATCCGAGCCTTCCGTGACGTACATCTTTGCATGCAGGTCGGAATAGGCAGGTGCGATGGAGCTTCCTTGTTCGCGACCGTCATCAAGGCTCTCTATGTCCACATCAGCGAGCCATGCCTTCGGCGCGCAAAGCCGAAACGATTCTGCCAATGCAGGCTCAAGCGTTTTCAGGGATTCCTCTCGACTGACCAGGATGAAATCTCCTGAGCTACCCCCTGTTGTTTTCCGATGTTCGGAGAGGCGTTGCAAAGGCCCCTCGCTGCTTAGGAAGGGGGAGATTATCAGGACGTTGGAATGGTAGTCGGTGAATAGCCTTGCCTCGTCAGCGGAATACAGTTTGGTCCCTTTCGGACCAAACGGGAGAAACTCGTATTCGTCATACAAGGAACTGTCAACTTCGAATCTAACCGTCTCAAGCGCTTTCTGCAGCTTCCGGATCCGCGTCTTCAAGCCCTTGTCGCATTCCGTTTGGGCAGGACTTCTTAAGTACTCGAGGAATGCGATGATGCCCTCGGATTCCGGAACCGGCTCGCCGACATCTTTGCCATCCAACCTCGCGGCGATATCCCAGGATCCATCAAACGTGAGGTTCCTGCTCATTACGAGCAGCCGATATGAATGAAACCCTTCCTCCCTGTTGACGAAGTCGAGAATCCAGACTTTGGGATGGAACGACGCGATGCTTGCGGTCGCGCTCTTTGGTGTCTTTACAACAACCTGCCGTATGAGTCCTTCCAACAGCACGCAAAGACCGCCGGTTGCGGTGTCGCCCTTGATCCGCCCCTTTTCGCAGAAGACGACCAGTTTGTCTNGAAGCTTTTCGATTGACGCGAACAGACTGACCNTGTTCGCAAGCATTGGGTCTCCTAAGCACTCCTGCCCCGCAAGGGAAAGACAGACGCCCAGAAGAGCGCCTAGATCCAAGGAGTACGTGGTTGCCACTGCGGAGCAGAGCTCGAATCCGTTTTCTGGTCGTAGTTGAGAGACGTAGTCAAGACGTCGTTCATCCATCTCAAGCATTGCAACCTCCTGCCGCCTCAATTTCAGAGACGATGCTCATGGCCGTCCCGAACCGATACGAAAGGCGGCGACCGCTGCGCCAGGTCTCTGGGACCCCCTCAAGGCGTCCGATCTTTGCGCGATCATGCTTGATGGAATGTTCTCTTTTGATAATACAGTCATCGAGCTTCGGAACATCACCTACCCGCATTGCTTCCTTCGCTGTTCGCATGAATCCGAGCAAAGGCCCTGCCCCTGAGTGGTCCTCGAGATGTAATAGCTTGTATATCGCATCCAGATCGAGCGAGGCTGCGAATTCTGACGCCTGGGGAGAATAGCTCTCCCACTCCGCCTCCGCTTCTTCCTCATGGCCCGTCAGCAGGGCGTTATAGCGAATGCGACATCCATAGACAAAGTCGCTAAATACGACAGCATGACGAGATAAGACCGACAGTTGCTCCGGAAAACTGCCCTGGAAAGCTGATGCAAAGTCATGGAAGAGGCTCGCTCCGACAATCTCGGTGTCAACTGCATCATCTTGAGCTTTTGACGAGGAGCGGAAAAGCTCCAATGCGCCTGATCGTANNGTNGGGTCATCCAAGATAAATGCGAACATGGAATCTGGAAAAGATAGCATGATGCGTGAAGCTAGGAACTCAGCCTCACCTTGAGTCAGTTCGATGGACAGGTTATTGCGCCATTGCTTGTATGTGACACCAGGCACACGCCAGAAACTTGTACGAACAGAATCATCGTCATTCCAGCCATTGTCCATATCGTCCTGCGATGCTCGTTCCTCAGCACGCCCATCGCTATTGGCGATAGCGCGAAAATAGTCTGTGTATCCCATTGAAGGGTGCTTTAGGATTCCCAGTTGCCTCAGAGGAGACCAGTACACAACCCCAGGCCCTCGCTTCACCCAAGAACCGGAAAAGTCACTACGCAAAGAACGCGCCCCCGTGATGCCCTGAGTGTTCCTTGCTCCCCTCAGGAGTTCTATCGCAAGCTCTTTCTCGGTATCGTCGTAGCTCTTCCGTAAAGCATCAGCCGAGAACCTGCGGTTGTCTCGTCGCTCCAAGTCTCTTAGGGCATAGGGAACAAGAAAGAAATACTTGGCGCGAGTCAAAAGCGTAGACGTTGCAGGGAAGAAGGCGTTGGCAAAAGCATCGCGGATGATACCTATTCCGAGCTCGTCGACGGCGGTCGGCTCGTGAAGAGCCGCCAAAACGTCCATGGTTCGCTGTCGGTCCTGCTCTGAATAATCTATCCATCCTAATTCCATATGTGATCCCTCATCTGAATCGTGCCTACCTTCCTTGATTCATTGTAGGCAGTAAGCTAAACGTCAGAGATTTCGGTCACGTGAATGTCAAAAGGCTCTGGCCAGAAACGTCAGGGCCTTCGGCCACGGAGGTCATAGCCGTACCTGATCGGAGATGAAGGGCCACCACGACGAAGGCACCGATTTCGATGTCGGGATTGAGAGATGGGTCTGTGAGGGGAATCGGCGCGCGCGAGCATGAGGGAGTAATTGGCTTCGCAAAGGAAGGGCAAGTGGGTCCTGCACTGGTACCAACCAAAGACGATCGGCGGTACTACTCACAAAAGCCATCCATGCCCATGTAACGGCGACATCAAGTTCAAGAAATGCTGTGGTAAAGATTTATATTATAATAATGTGAACTATATCATCACGCCCGGCAAACCGTCAGCTTTATTATTGACCTCACATGTTGTTCGCCTAGGCCAAGCAGATAGCACTCATCTTTTTGTATGACATTCCTCTCCGGTAGCCCAGGAGTTAGCCCCATTGTGCCATGTATTTTTCGTAAGCTGCATCAAGATTCTTCTGTAATATTGCTGGATAGTGTTGAAGAAGAAACTCATCCATTGTCTCAACTAGCTTTTTTGCATTTTCTGGAGTCATGTACGCTGCATTTCTGCAGTTGATTTCCCACTGATGTTTCGGGGCTACGCCATTGATGAGCCATTGGATTAACTGTGGTCGTATGAGATTAACATATCCGCCAATCCCTAGCAGTTCCCTGTTTTCACTGGGTATACCACGAGTTTCAGCAGCAATCAGCACATGTAGCACTGCATGCTCAGCCAGATTACAGTACACCAATCGTTCTCTTGTTTGATACTCAAAAGGGATATTATACATTTTAATAAAACTAGGAGAAGAAACCATAATCTGCTTATCTTCATCGATGTGATGACAATACAATCCTTCATCAGTTCTGGTGATTTTCTTTTTCGCTAGAGTCTTAATCTCGCCTGCTTTGAAACGTTTATATGACTTCTCTGCAAAATAGTCATCTTTGGCTAGTCCATATTTTTCTAGAAGACTAGTGACCGCATTTTGATAAGTCTCTTCGAGTAAAGATGTTGCATCCATATCGCACGTTTCCTCTATTTAGGAAAACCTATACTCTCCAACATGTAATCATTGGGTTAGCAGATACCCATACCTAATCCGATTTTATTGTACATTGTATCGGCTTCTGGGGGATGCATATAGGTAAACTCAGTCACTAGCGTCATGCCATGACACTGACATTGCCTGATTTCCGACGTCTGTGTCGTGGAACTTTCGTCTCCTGATTTGTACTTGCCGTGCAGGATATGCTCGTGCATTACCAGGCGAAAGGGAGCGATTCCCATGCCAGGTCTACGAGACAGGACAAGGGATTGCTCGGAGACACCTCGCTCATCGACCCTGTATGCATCCCCGCTGGAGACATGTAGGCAACGAACTTCGCCTTGACGTCTACAACCTAGTCTCGCTCCCAAACAGCTTAGTGAATTATCCAGGTTGCATACCCTGCCCCTGCGGACATTATCCTTGTACGCTTGCTGTTCCTAGGCATCGTGGTATTCTTCGCCATGTATGTTCTGCCCCACGGATAACAACATCCCACACGACTAGAACACATATGACTGTGGTTGAGGTTCAGGCTAGGAATTTGGCATGGACAACGAGAGACATATCTCACAGAGGGATTCGTTTAGCTGTCTTCTACTTGTGGAGGAGGGATTATTCCTTCGTCGTCTGATGCATCAGCACAAAAACTATCCTCGTTCATCAGCAACCCTTGCCCTGGTAGCCCTGCCGTTTATTGCAGTAATCGAGCATGATGCAATTCCATTCGTGAACAAGACTTTCGGAGTCAACCTCCCAAGAGAAGATCCCAAACTTTCTCAGATGAGACACCTCACAAAGTCCCTTGATTCAAAGTACCTCGATTACCATGAGTACTCTGAGCAAGCTAAAGTAATCATGCAACAGTTGAAATCTCACTTCAAGCATTACAGAGGACCGCTTGCTTCCTTATTGAACTCTCTCACGACCAATGTGGGCGTAAGCTATTATCAGGGCGTGCCAATATACGCTACATACACCGTTGTGCACTATCTTACGACCAACAATCCGGCGCTGCTTGATTCTGACACTGGGACGTACTCTGAAGGACTTGGCTATGAAGCAGGCAAGGCTGGGGCGTTTCTCTACGCACTGGCTGGGAAGCAAATCGATGACGATGCACTATTTATGGCTCCTGAATTCCTGACGGATGCGAATGACTTTGATTCCAACAAGATGATGAATCCGATTGCCTCGCATGGCATCGATGATAGAGTTGCATTCTTTTTTCTCTCAGAGTTGATGATGCAGCTTGCTTCAGTGGAGGCGCTGCACTCAGGGGGCTTCTTTGATGATTCTCTTTGGATGAAGTTCGCAACGGCAAGTCTCTATCATGCGTACAAAGCGATAGGCGTATTTTCAGGATATGCTCATGACCCTTCTTGTAATAGAAGTTATCCTTCGGATTTCCTCGATGAGGTTTCTGCTCTATTTAACCGAGAAGAGCGGAAAATGCTCAAGAGGGTCCGGCCTCTCAGGAATGCCCTGGTCCACTATGATTTTGGACCAGTACTGGTCCCTGATGTTTCGGACAAAATGACCCCCCATGAAGTTCTAGGCGAATCTATTGGCACATCACTTGGCATAACCGTTGATGAGTATCATGCGTTTTTAACAGCTATGTGTTCAAAACTGATTAAAGAAATTTCAGATTTAATCAAGTTCCCGGTCTATGACGCCAAAAGGGACCCTTACCTAACCGCTAGATGTCTTCTTCGCTAACCTTGAGGACATAGGCGAAGGCGCGAATAGGCCGCATAAAGATGTGCATAGCCCCTTACCGTAGACGGGCTGTGGCTCGCACGCCCGCCATCCAAACCAATGCCCTCACGACGCATCATGGAAGGTCCTCCATCTCTCGTCGCCGATGGTTCTCTCCTGTCTCTTGATTGCATCTTGCAGTAACTCCCTGTGTTTGAGATAACAGGTATCACCGGGCAGGCCGTTCATCAGGCGTTTCAGCATGTCGAGCTCCGTCTCGTACTGAGGCACGAAGCCCTCCTCCATGGATCCGCTGTAGCTGCTCGAATTGAAGGGGATGTGTCCGAGCAGGTTGCCCTCCTTGTCGGAGAGGAGCGAGAACGCGAGGAGCTCCTCTCGCTGTTCAAGAGACATGTCGCGAATGACACCAGAGATGGCATCAACCCTCTTGGGACTGTCTGTGTTCATGGATATGAACTCCTTGAGGGGGTCAAGGACGTCAAAACCACTCCTCAGACAAGGGTTGGAGCTATGGAGGATATCCTCTATGTCATAGACGGCAGACGCCTCGTCGAGATCGATGACCTTACAAATCGCGTCAAGCATCGCACTTTGCGCCTCGTCATCCAGCAGCGAGATGTGCCCGAGCCTCCTCAGCGCGTCTCTCTTCCTGCCAAACCCCATCCCCTGCGCGTGCTCGACAATCCGGCCGACAATCGTGTGGTCGGCATGCCAGAGGTACGTGAAGATCGTGCCGAAGAAGTCGAACTGCTCGGACGTGATGGCCGAAAGGTATATCGCCTCAAGCTCCTCTCTGGCTCCCATGTAGGCGACGCCAAGAAAGTTATCGGCCTCTAGATTGTTCCCGACCGACCGAAAGAACCGCACTGCCACTTCGGAATCGTTCAGGAGACGTTTGCTCGCGGCATGGCAGTAGGCCCTGGCGAAGCCAGGACATACGGACTCGATGCGAGCGACGTCGGATGCCTGCAGAAGCGGCCCTCCTCTTTGCGCAGCATCGACAATCGCAGCGCACGCTGCGTCATCAATCACCTTCACAGGAATGCATTGGTCGATTGCCATGACCACGGTGGGCGCGTCGGCAGCGAGGGCCGCATCGCGCAGCGGCCGATAGCCGCAGCTGGCAACCAGACCCTCGATCGTCGATCTCCCTGGCACCGGAAGACCCGAGGCTTCGATCTGCAGATACGCCGCAAAGAGGTCGAGGGCGGAAACGCCTGGACAAGCGCCACAGAGCACCGTCGAAAAGACCCAATCGACACCCACGACGACCCAATAGTAGTTGAACCCTGGATCGTGGCTGATAGCCGCATAGTAGTCCAGCAGCGACGCAAGACGTGCAAGGTCCCATCCTCGCAGCGTATCGCAGGCATCTTCCTCGGTCAGATCGCATGAAGACAGTTCACGGACGACGAGGAACCCATCGGGGATGTCGTCGGCCGAGAGGCGACCCCTGTCGATGCCGAGCGTCTCACAGATTGAGAGGATCCGGTCCCATAGCATGAGCTCGCTATAGCTGGTCGGACGGAAGCCATCCGAGATCGCCGCGATGAGCGCCGGGGTGTCATTCTCCAGGAACCTTCTTTGGTCGTCGTCCAATTCATGGTCGGCAGCAAACGGAAGATGGGAAAACGCAGTGGCGACCGCCTCGATCCTGTCCCTAGGATCCCCGCTGCCGAAGAGGCGCCCCAGCGCTGTGAAGGAGGCCTTTCTCAGGCATGCCAGGGCTTCGGAGAAGCCAAGCCTGAATGAGTAGAACCGAACGCCCTTGTTATCGACAACTGTACTGTGGATATCGGTCCGCAGGTACTGGTCGGCCAGCTTCAGCAGGGCGAACCCCACGTTTCCGGACGGGTTTCCTCCATAGGCCTCGAGGAGGGCACCCGCGATGTCGAGTTCCCTGCGAAACCCGTTCTCTTGCGAGTTCTCGTCTATTGCCAAGGCTTTCTCGAATGCCGACTTGTAGCTTGCGAGGGACTCGCAGCCCTTCTCGATGCACTCCACAAGAAGGGGGAGGCACTTCTCCTTGAAGTCATCGGCTCCCCTGCGCTCGCAGAGGATGGCGAGGGTCGTCGACGGCTCGCCTATGTTTGCCTTGCCGTAGTCGCCGAGGTCTCTGATCTCAGAGCCGGCGCCATCGCATATGTGTCTCTCCGCATAGAGCAGGGCATCGGCCGGGAGCAGGGGGTGCAGGACGCCCATCACCTCGTCCTCGCGCCCCGTGCCCCCCTCGGGGATCGAGTCCCACACAGCCTGGCATTCCTCGGCGACGAAGTCACTCGTGACGTCATCGCCAAACGTTCCGAGAAGCGAGTTAATGACCCTGACGAGATCCTTGCGGCTGCCTGGTATTGAGCCACTGATGTAGTCGCGTAGCGAGAGGTCACGGATGTGGACGAAGCAACGGCACACGAGGTAGTCCCTCAGATTCTGCTGCTCAAACCTCACGGCCACAGGTCCGTCGGGCTCTCGCCGGAGCAGGTCGAGCATCGCTCGCCGGGAGAAGTCCCTTGCATCCGCGAGGAGCTCGTCCTCGGAGAAGCCACGAGCGAGAAGATAGTCGTAGGCGCGGTCACCGGGCATCAGGTCACAAACGTCGAAGGCGCTGTAAACGGACAGCTCGGTGAGTTTCCTGTCGCCGAGCCCTTCCGTGAGACCCCTGAAGAAGAGGCCCATGATGTCATAGCCGCTCTCGATGGCGCGATAGCCCTCTTCCTTTCCCCTCATGCCTGCCATGACGGCAAGCCTGACGTTCCCGTTGGCGATGCGTTCGATCTGGTCGAGGAAGTGTCGGTTCACGACACCGTAGTCATCCCGGACTATGCCCCTGACCACCTCGCCGTCAAGCGGCTTTACGACGAACCCGCCCGAGCTCGACGCCCTCCTCGCCGCATCCCGTACTCGTTCGACCGCATAGTCGCGGACGGTCATCACGATCTTCAAATCGGGGTTATGCAGGCTCGCCTCGAGGACGGAGCTGAGGTCGGTGAGCCGGTCGGCATCGTCCACCAGGACAACCGCATGGGTATCCCACAGAAAGAGCCTGATATCCTCCCGTGCATTGCCGCACGAAGCCGACTCGAGCACGAGAGTCTCAAACTGGTGTGCCCGGCCATAGACGGAAACTGCCTCCAGCGCGAGCCTCGTCTTGCCGCAGCCGGAGGGTCCGCTGACGATAGTGACTTGGTTCTTTCCTATCAGCTCCTGCAGTTCTGCAAGGTCGCCTTCCCTCCCCCTCAACTCATTCGACTGGGGCGTGTCATATCGACTATGGCCCTCGGCACTGACGAACTCCTCGACGGTGAGAAGCGAGCCGTTGCCGATCGGAACGTGAAGGAAGTCGTTGGCTATGTCGGCATAGTCGTGCCTCAGATCAAGGGAGATGGCCTTCGGCCCGACCAGCTCGACCCTGGGGTCGATGTGCTTTAGGGATGACTCCTCGGCGGGCTTCAACCGCCAGCAGGTGTGGCAACAGATCACTTTTCGTATCTGGTCATCAGAAACGCCAGTTTTGCCCTCGTCGAGACAGTCCTCAATGTCGCCTTCGAGCTTCCCGTAGTATCCGTCCTGCTGAGTGGTGAACGCGATGAGGGCGACGCCGTCGGATGAGACATCATGGGCATCGGGCACGCCAAGCGTCACTTTGTCGGTCCCAGGTTGCGAGCCGAGGGCCGACAGGTGATGGAAGCCGTATCTTCTCTGCACATAGGCCTCGGCGAGCTTCTGAAAGGGTCCGGCATCCATTTCCTTGAGCCCACGCTCGATGTCGTTATTTCTTGACATTTCATCCCAGGTTTCTTGAGAGCCGGTGAGCGAACGGTCACATAGTCAGAGAAACAACCAGTTGCCAAGAAACATTATGCGAGCTCTTCGTCACCTACGGATTCGAGAACTCTCATTCGCCTGCGTCGTCATTCCAGGCGTATGTATCATAGAGATGCTCGGCACGACCACTCCGGACGCACTTGATGTCTAATGCCATCGTAACCCCAGCCTCGCCGGAGACCTCGATGGTGAAGTCCAGCCGCATCCTCGACGGATGTAGGGATGTCCACTTCCACGTTCCAGATTCAAAGGGCCCCCACGTCCCAAGGAGCCAGCATGAGCAGCAACGGCAACGTGACGGTACGAACGATTCAGAGACCATAGGGCAAAGGACTGACCGACCACGGTGGTAGCGCTTCCTAGTCTCCGTTTACGACCTTGATTAGGTTCTCGTAGCTGTCGACCATGCCATATCTGACGTCGCTGTCGCTTGCCTCGTTGAAGAGCTTCCTGGCACAGGCGATCTTGGCAGTCTCGATGCCCCTCAGCTCGAGGGAGCTCATGCTGCCCTTTGTCTCGGCAACGAAGAACACGTGCCGCACGCTCTCTTTCTCGAAGGCAATGGCCCAATCGGGCGCATAGTCTCCCACGGGGGTCGGAATCTTGAAGCTCCTTGGCAGTTTGGCATAGACGACCACCTTGCCCTCAGCGGTATCGAAATCGCTGGCAGAATCTCGCAAGCCGAGGTCGAGCCCGAGGGAGAGAAGCTCACCGGACTCTATCTCAAGAGGCGCGACTGCGTCATCGGCGACGGCTTCATGTGCGAGGAAGGCAGCGTACCCGTCGTGGCGTCGGATGACGTAGAGGGGGGAGGTCGTCCTCGTGGACGTCAGGACGCACGTACGCCTGGGCGAGGAGGCCTACATGCCAGAGCTCGCCGTCGACGCCGAGGGACAGGAGTCATGCCGCAGGCTCGCTATGCGGTACCTGTTCGCGCACCCAGAGTGCAAGAAGGCACGCGTCAACGTCATATCCATAGCCATTGTAGGCGAGCGCTGCGCCCGCCTACGTCACCTCATCGGTGCCTACTCGTGGGAGGAATAAGACCCTAGGACAAAGGACAAAACCGCTCACGGTGGCAAAGGTGCCGTCCACAGAGAACGTAGGCAGCACCCCCTTTGTCGCCGCCACGGCCGCACCCAAGCCCTCCCGCGGCCGCTCCCCTCGCACGCAGGAACACCTAACGCGCACGAGGGAAGAGCATCGGCTCCTAGCTGTCAGCCCAGTTCCGCTAAAGCGGTTACACTCAATTGTGTCCTCTGGGTAAAGTATGCTCGAATAAATTAGCTTTCTCGCACCTGTCGATACGCACCTTCCAATGGTATGTAATGGAGTTTCTTTATGTCAGTATCTGAAAAAGCGCCTCATCTCATCCAATACCAGGGTTCGAAGAGAAAGCTGGCCCCAGCTATTATCGAATCGATGCCACAACATGTCGATCGTCTAATCGAACCGTTTTGCGGGGTCTGTGCCGTTTCAATTGCCGCTGCTATTAATGGGAAGGCCTCTTCTTATTGGCTAAACGACATCAACCGCCCCCTTGTATTAATAATGCAAGAAGCAGTTGACAACCCGGATAATCTGTCGGCTGAATACGAGGTCATATGGCAGTCCCAATTTGAAGGAAATGGTGACCATATTGCCCACTTTTTCCATGAAAGGGAGCTTTTCAATCAGGGGAAAGAATATCAGACCCCAGCTCGCCTTCTATATCTGTTGGCACGCTGCGTAAAGGGCGCAGTTCGATATGGATTGAATGGGCAGATGAACCAAAGCGCCGACAAAAGGAGACACGGAACTAAACCAGCGACCATCAGGAAGAATGCCCTTCTAATCTCTTCATTGCTTAAGGGAAAGTGCTCTTTTACTGCACTGGATTACAAAGAGGTTCTTTCTCAATGCGGCTCAGACGACTTCATCTACATGGATCCCCCCTACCAAGGAACGAGCTTTACTCGTGACAGTCGGTACTATCAGGGAGTAAACCGCAATGAGTTGCTAGCCTGTCTTTCAAGACTAAACCGCAGCAGAGTACCCTGGCTCCTCTCCTATGACGGAAAGACCGGCACAAAAACTTATGGAGAAGATATTCCACCAGAGGTTGGGATAAAAAAACTACTCTACTCAGGAAAGTCATCACAAGCCTCTTTGCTGGGTAGAAGCGAAGACACTTATGAGGCCCTCTATTCATCGCCAAACCTGATTGGAGATACAAATGTGTGCCGCCAAAACAAGCAGCGAACAGTATCCGAAAGAGTTTCTTGATAAATTGCACTCAGTAACCAATAAACGTCCTAAGACTGTTATTGATTTGCTTCTTAAGTACGGATCGATTACGACAGAAGACCTCGAGACCAAGTATGGATATACACATGGCCCACGAGCGATTCGAGACGTCCGCGAACTTGGCATCCCCATTGAGAGAGAAATGGTATCGGTAAATGGCAAGCGTATGGCCAGATATCGTCTCGGTGATCCAAAGGATGTTAAGAGACAGGGCAAGAATGCAGGAAGAACCGCTTTTTCAAAAAAGATCAAGAACGAGTTGATTGACCAATATGGACCGGTTGATTTCATATATCTCGAGCAAGAGAATCCCGATGCCCTCCAGATAGATCATCGAATACCTTACGAAATCGGAGGAGATGGCGATGAAGCCGAAGGTCTCAATCGATACATGCTCCTTACGAGTTCGGCCAATAGACTAAAATCACACGCCTGCGAGAATTGTCCAAATTGGCACCTTAAGAATGTCGACACATGTCGAAACTGCTTCTGGGCTCATCCGGAAAGATATCGTCACGTTGCATGCAAACCGGAACGTGCAATTCTGCTTGACATTACTAATCAAGAAGCCATTACGAAGTGGGACTTAATCACTGAAACGCGCGGAGAAGCTGGCGCACGCAAGTGGTTAACCGAAATCGTTGAAGACGTTTTCGAACAACACAGCAAGTAGCCTATTCCGTACACACGGGTGTGTGGAATAGGACTCGCTCGCCACCTCCGCCAACACCGCCACGCCCGTGCCGCGCCTCCCCCAGACTGTCATCTGTCAGAGGGGTCGGCCCACGGTCGCGCGGGTCGGCTCGTTGGAAGGCATTGCGGGGGAGGCCCCGCGCCCCTGGGGTGATCATGTAATCGGCAGCGACACCAGACCGAGGCGCCTCTGGCTCCGCCTCTCGACGGAGGAGGACGATGCCCTCACCAGCGCCGCGAAGGCTTACGGCATCACCAAGACGGACCTCGTCCGTCTCCTCGCCCGCTACGTCCGGCTCCCTGGCACGCACCTGCTCGCGGGGGCACCGATAGTCTTCGACTACGGGACCTCCCATGAAATCTCTTACAACCTTCATGCCATAGGCACCCTCTACAACCAGTCGGTGCGGGCCCTCAACACGATGGCCAAGGGCGTGCGGAAGGCCAAGGCGGACCCCGCCGACGTGATGGAGGTACTCGCCGTCGTCCATGCCGACATGTCCTACGTCAAGGGCTCGCTCGACCGCCTTCGGGAGGACGTCTCCGCCCTCTGCGACCGACCGAGCCTCTTCACCTGGTGAGCCGCCATGCCATACGTGAAGGCGATATCTGGTCACTCCGGGCTCGCCGGCACGAGACGCTACTTCGAGCGCGAAGGCCGGGCGCTGGCCCACGACTACCTCGGGCTCGACGCCCCCGTCATCGGCGAGGACGGGCATGGGCTCCCCGTCTACGGTGACTACGCCTGGAACGAGGCCATGGACGCGCGTCGCGCCGCCGAGGGGAACGACGCCCCATGGCGGGGCAGGCGCACACGCACCTACAAGCACTACGTCGTCTCCCCAGATCCCAGGGACGGCATCTCGCTCGACGGCCTGAGGAGGCTCGCGACCCGTTGGGCGCGAGAGAGCTTCTCCGACTTCCAGGTTGCCATCGCCTACCACGACGACAACGAGGGCCACGTCCCCCACGCGCACGTCATCGTGAACAACACCAACCTGAGGACGGGCAGGCGCCTGCAGGACCCCGATCCCGGAGCCATCAACGGCAGGCTCCAGGCGATCTCGCGCGAGATGGGCCTCTCCCACTTCAACGGCAGGATAGACGCGGACCACCCCGACACGCGAGGGGCGGGCTTGCGCACGGACTGCCAGAGGGTCCACGTCGGGCGCGAGGAGTCCGAGGTGGCGGGGAGGGGTACTCCTGGGTCGCCGACATTCGCGCGAGGGTCGACGTCGCACGTGGAGTCGCACAGGGCCCGGAGGACTTCAGGCGCCTCCTCTCCTCCATGGGGGTCACGACGAGGGAGCGCAGGGACGGCACCGACTGGACGTACTCGCTCGCCGACCAGCCCTCGCGGCAGGTGAGCGGCACGAGGCTCGGCACCGACTACCGGAAGGCACACGTCACCCGCGAGCTCGCGAGCCCACGAAGGGCGCGGCTGCCCGAATCGTCATACGAACGCATCACCAGAATCGTCCGGGATGCCATGGAGGTGCACGACCTGGCCGAGCTCCGTCGCCTTGCCTCCACCGTGGGGACGGCCCGGGAGGTCCGGGCCATGTCACTCGACGGACTCAACCTGACCGCGAGGAGGGCCAGGTCGAGGGGCAACGAGAGGGCGGCTCGCATGATCTCGCAGGCCCGCGACCATGCGAGCAGGTGGCGGCTCCTCCCAGAGCACGAGAGCCATGACGACAGCACCGGCGGCACCCACGCCGGCAGCACGGGCGACATCCCCCGCAGGCAGGACCAGGCAGGGCCGACCGGTCGCTCGCCCGTAAGGAACCCACNTCGCGACGGGAGGGATTGGGACAGATGAGGGTGGACGTCTCNTACGCGGACGGCAGGCTCGAGTCGTTCGACACGGACCGGTTCACGAGGGCAGAGCCGTTCGCCGCGAAGAGCATGCTCGCGGACCTCGCCCTCGCGTTCCGCGAGGACGGGTCCCTGGTCCTCCGCGCCGACTGCTACGACGTGCGCGACGTGGAGGACGGCGCCATGGCAAGAAGACGCCGGGGATGGTCGTTCCTGCTCGTATCCTGCGAGGAGTCCCCGCGGGTGCTGTCCGTGGCCGTCGACGGTACCGTGAGGTGGTCGCGCGTCGGACCCGACCTCGCGGACGTCGGACGCCTGAGGGCCCTCGGTGCCATGTGGCATCCCGGCGGCGGCTCGACCGCGCAGCTCGCCGTCTGGCTCCATGACCTCGCCTGCCAGGCACACCCCGAGCTCGTCGGCACGAGGGACGGCGAGGACGAGCTACGAATATCTGTCCGACCTCGTCGCTATCATCTGAGATGTCCTGGGGTCGAAGACGGAGGGGACGATGATGAGGTTCCTGAAGGCCCTTGGAAGAACTGTCGACTGGCTGCTACGGGCAACACTAAGGCTCATGACATGGGCATTGCGGCTGGCATCCGCTCAGTGATGTGAGCATAGCTGCATCACGAGACCACAAGCATCCATCGGACACATGAACAGCCCCCCAGAGAGGCTTACCACAGCTTGTCTATCAACATGTTTCTCGCCACCATCAAACATCGCCACACCTACTGCTGCGACGAACCTTCAGGACGCATTCTCCACCGTGTGTCGATGCCACCGACGAGTTTATAGTCGGCCCCGATCTTTAGTTCTCCCCTCCAAGGCATTGGTATTTCCGGAGAAGAGCCCTCTTGACAAGGTCCATGATTGATTCGTCGGAATCCACTTCCTCCAAGCCAAACCGCGACAGAAGTTCCTTATTCTTCTTGATGGTCTTGTACAGGAGCTTTCGGTCCTTGTCATCGAGATCAATGTGGTAGAGCAGATTGCAGAGCTGAATAATCAGCGCTCTCCTCTTTGCATCGATTTCTGTCGAGCTCCAATCAGCAAACTCGTCAAGGTCGATATCGGTATATCTCGGCTGCAGGCCGAGTATCGGATTGACCAGAAGTTGGGCGGAGGCATTCATCAGGTTGACGTACGACCCGAGTTCGTATTGTTGTCCCTCGGCCATCGCACTGTAGTCGAGGCCGAACGAGGAAACTCGCTCGATGGCAGCTTCTATCTTGACCTCCTCATCATCGATTCGTCCGATGCGTTCTCCAAGCTCCACGATAGCTAGCTCGTAGGATTTCGCGTCTCGGTCGCCAATCGATGTGAAAACGTCTTCGATTCGCTTCTTCTCCTCCCTGTCCTTGATGAAAAAGGCACCGCCTCCGAGCAAAGCAACGCCCGCTATGGCCCAGCCCACAGGACCTGCCAGTGCGAGAAGAGCCTCTCCAGCTGCCATCCCACCACCACCTGCTATGAGGGCGCCTCCCCCGAGCCATGCAAGGGCAGCGTTCGTGGCAGCGGCACCACCTAGTGTGGCGATTGCGGTTCCAGTTGACGCAACGCCAAACGTGGTTGCGATACCCATGGCCGCAGTGGGCGCCAAGGCAGCTATCGCGATTCCCGCTCCCGCCCCTGCGACTCCCTCTCCCACATTCTTCGCTTGGACCGCAACGTAATCAGCCTCGATTACCTCTACTTGCTGCTTCCAGTCCAGGCGAACCTTTTTGACTCTCTCGAACTCACGGCGCTTCTCTTCGGGGACATTTCTGATCTTATCGAAGCTGCTTTGAAAGGCGCCAAGATTGTCAGAGAGCCGAGCGGACCTCCCACCGAGCTCCTCGATTTCCGCGTTCGTCTTGTCGAGAGCCGCTTCGGCCCTCTTCCTGGATTTTTCCAGGCTCGATTCCTTTTTGGTCATCTCTCGTCCTTGGTAAAGTATGCGTCGATATCAGACTTGCTCTTCAAGATTTCGTCATCCGGCACGCCACGCAGCTCGGCTAGACGTGCCGACGTCTCGAACGCATGGATGTACATCTCGCTGCTCTTGAAGTCGTTGACAAAGCACACGAGCTTCTTGTCGTTGTACAGGTCCGCCAGACAATAGAGCCCGGTCAGATAGTCTTCGACTATAGCCTTTTCTCGTAGCGCCAAACGCGCCCCCGCTTCTGCCGAACGCACTGCCACCGCACGCCGAGTCTCGCCATAGAGAGATATCGTGAAGCGACCGACGCCAACGATATTGAGCCGCATGAGAAACTCGGGGGCATTGAATACACCAACTCCGGCTGCGAATGCCTGGATGGTAGCGTCACCGACATCGAGCATACAGAACGTCCCGTGCGCCACGGTGAGCATCCTTTTAACCGTGGGGTTCGAAAACGGTTTGCAGACCTCCCACATCTCCGGGAAGGTACGCGTCCCAGATGGTGCAACCGAGAGGTATCTGATCAAGCGTCGTATCGAATAAAGCAGCCTGACGATGGCTTCGTTCACGAGAACGGGAACCGCCTGCACGGCTTGGAACCGAGCGTCATAGCCCTGCTTGAAGATTTCCAACGCAAGGTTGTTCGTGCCCATCGCCAGCTCAGATGCCGGAATCCCAAGTGTTTGCCCAATGGCAATCACGTCGTTAGTCCACGCCCAGAGGGGAGAAGGTATCCCCATTCCTCGGCCTTTGCTGCTCGATGATCCCGCCATATCAGAGATGAGATGGCCGAACCAGTTCGCAAACCCGCAGAAGAACTTTGCGGGGACGTTGCTACCTCGAAGCTCGAACTGTCCGTCAGCTTCTTCCAGGGCCACAAGCTGGCCTTCCGTCACGAAGTGGGACCTGTTCTGGAACTGATCCAGGATTGAAAAGAACAGGCCGAGCAAGGTGGGGTTGTGTCCGAGGGACTTGAAGTGGTGGCTGCTAGGGGTCAGACCAAATATCTCGCTCGCGGCACCTCTGCCCGTTTGGTCGTACGGGACCTTGAACTTGTCTTCCAAGAACTTGATGGCTGTCCTATCGCTATCGTCCGGCCAACCATTAAGCCTTGCGAAATCCGTCACGCGGTCCTCAAACCATCCGTCGCCGATATTCCCCATTGGCGACTCACCTGGTTTCCCCACCAGGAAAATGTCAATCAAACCGCAAATCGCACCTGAACTAGCAGCGAGAGCGTAGTCCAGCTTATCGCATGAGGGTTTTAATGCGTTGACCGACCGGATGGTTTCATTGATGCTTATGAACTCGCAATCTGCCATCGCGATAGCCGACTCGATAGACGATGCAAATTTGAATTCGCTTTCGGTGACGTCCATTGCGAGAACAATCGGCTGCTCGTTATGCATAGAACGACGTCGCCCTCTTCTCAAGTCAACTTACATCTGCACTCACGTCGGCATGGGCACATGTCACGCCGACGAGACCTCATATCGCATGATTCACATGTTAATCCACCCTTTGGACAGAATGTTACCTCACGGTATTTCGGGATACGGCCCCCTCTCGCCCGTCGCCTGGGGATACGCGTCGGGCGCCTCAGACTCCACCGTCGGTACGATCCTCCTCGTGCCGGTGTAGCGGATGAGGGCAGCGCGGTTGATGCGCCACTGATAGCCGACCTTCACGCACCTGATCTTGTTGAGGATGCAGAGCTTCGTGACCGTCCTCACGGAGAGGCCCCATGCGAGATTTGGTGCGAAATCAAAAAGAGGCAGACGGACAAACCGTCTACCTCGATGTTNTGGTGGGCGTTGCAAGATTTGAACTTGCGACCTCTTCCGTGTCAGCCAAAGGAGTACCAGATTGTTTACCTGCATGTTTGTCACTATAGCCAATCTACCACGCGATATTGCTATCCCTTAATAGATATATGAGCTAAAATATCCGTGTTTGGATTACAAAGTAGTGTCATCTGCAGTGTCAAATTTGGTGTCAATGAGAGGCTGTCACATGGAAATTGGAAGCGAGTTCGTCCGTAAGCGTGGTGATCGGTGGCAGATGGGCATCCACTACCGCGCGGATATCACTGACAAGTGGCATTTGAAGTCAAAAACATGCGACGCCAAGACAAAGCGTGAGGCAAAGGAATATTTGAGACAGTGGCACATCGTTTTTGAAGCAAAAAGCTCAAACACCGCCGCTGTCTACGTGGCCGATTATGTGGACAAGTATATCGACCTCAAGGAGGCGTCCCGTACTATCCGCCCGAACACGGTCGAGGGCTACCGCTACGCCGCTCTGCGTATCCGCGAGGGCTTCGCATCCACTCCTTTAGACAGCCTCACGACCAAGAAGGTGCAGGAGTGGGAAGCGTCCATGCTATCCGCTGGTAAATCCGTAGAGACCGTCACGAAGACCCATAGGCTGCTCAAAGCTGCTATGGCCTACGCAGTCGAGGTGGACGACATACGCAAGAATCCAATGCTCGCCGTCAAGCCACCTAAGATGCCAACGCGTCGGCCCAATGCCCTCGATGCCGCCACACGCAAACGGCTCATGGAATCGTTGAACATGATGGGGGACTCCCCTGTCACGATTGCCGCATGGATCGCGCTTTGCGGCGGACTCCGTGAGGGAGAGATATGTGGTCTCCAATGGGACGACGTGAACATGGGTGACGGCACGCTGTGGGTGCGCCGTGCGATTGCCCATACGCGGGGTGGTACCTACGTCAAGGAGCCAAAGACGGGGCATGTGCGCGACGTGCCAATCACCGACACGCTCATGCGCCACCTCGAGGCTTGGCACGAATGCAATACGTCCACCTATGTCATAGGACATGGCGACGACTACCACAACCCGGCTATGCTGGGCAAGGAGTGGCGCACAATCTCGCGGGCGCTAAACCTCGTCGGCACGGAGGGCTGCACGTGCACCTTCCACGACCTGCGCCACACCTTCGCCACCGCCGCCATAGCGGCAGGCGTGGACGTCAAGACGGTCTCGAGCATCCTTGGCCACGCCAACGCCGCCATGACGCTCAACGTCTACGCGAGCGCGGACCCGGATGCGAAGAGAAGGGCGGCGTGCGTCATAGACAAGGCGATTTGAGTTAGCCTATGATGTCGATATACGCAGCCTCGATGCTCGGTACCGTCATGCTTGCCCCGAGCACTGTCGTATAGGTGTAATCGCCGGCAGAGACTCCATAGACCGTCACGATATCCTTCTCGAGGATATTATCGGCCCCCGCCGGAAGCGTATAGGCGACTAGAACAGGATCAGTCCATATATCATAAGAATCCTTAGTGATGCTCACGCGAAGCGTGAGTCCATTATTGGAGCCCTGTTGCACCTGTATGACCTGTCCGGTGACCGCAACATAACTGCCCTCTACAGAATCCGGGTTCCTAGCTAGGTCCTCATACGACATCCCAACGCACTGAGCCTTGTACTGATCCTCTGTGAGCGTTGTGCATGTGACGGACAGCTGGCAGCTGACGTCACCACTCGTAATCGTTACTTCTGAGGTCTGACCGGCGGCAAGAGTTGCGGGGGCAGCTATGGTGTAGTCGGATATACTGCCTGTTGTCCCATCCGAATATGTGGCTACCACTTTTATTCCAGCATTAGAGGCGTTCAGAACCGTTCCCTTTTCCGTAGATCCGTTATATGTCGCAGAGATTCCCGTGATGGTAGGAGCTTGCTTCGTCTCTACTACGCTATTTGCGGAGGTTTGCGTTGTGGAGGTAGCCGTCTGGGGCGACTTCGGACTGACTACAGCAATAATCCAGCATAGTGACCAAAAGGCCATCAAGATGATAAGGGCTATTCTTGCCGAACGGTTCTTTGGGTGTTTGCGCCAGGCAAGCAATACGAGACCGAATGGCGCAACAAAAATGCACATAAGGACGATGAACCACGCCTTATCGAGAATCGACATTTTAGCAGGGCCATTTGACAAGTTGTTGCTTTCTGGTTCTGATGGCATCGATTCGTGGTTGTTTTCCATATGTCCGGCCATGACATCTCCCGTTTGACGACTTCAGCTGTCTTTGGCAAGAAGTATATGTTTTTCAGCCGACGTTAATGGACAAAACTCTGAAATATTTTCAACAATAGCTGCCATTAGGGACGCGCTTGGGACGCGATAATGGTTGCCAGACTTGTACGCAATCAGGGTGCCAGCCCTGTGAGATAGAATCGATCGAAAAGGCGACGGAGGAGCGACTATGGCACTCGTGGATGCGGTGACAGGTGTCAGGAAAGCGGCCCGGAAGGTCATCGACACGGCGATCGCACGCGGGACCATGGTGGCCGCGCTCGAGGGCGACTTCTACCTCCGGATGAGGGATGCGATGCGCCTCATGTCCGTGCGGAAGGGCAGGCGACCATGACCGCTCCCCGCCAGGTACCGCCGCTCCCCTCCCGCGCCTACGTCTCCGTGACGCTCGACGTGGACGAGTCCGGTCGTGAGGCGCTGCGGTCGGTCTCGCTCGACGGGCTCCGCTGGCAGGTCACACAGGAGGGTCCGCCACGGACCGTGGGACGTGCCACGGAGGCGCAGCCGCCCACGGTGCGAGAGGTCAGTCTCGCCGGGTCGCAGACGCCGCACGAGGTCTGGAGGCAGGGGACGCGCTGGTTCGTGGTGAGGAAGGGATAGCTACGTTGTAGCTACGCATCAAACGCCCATAGCAGCGGCTTCCAGTTGCTCTGGTCCTACGGTTCGGTGCCAGGCTCCAAGCGCGAGTAGAGCTCGGCCACGGTCACGACCTCGCGCTCGGTATGGACTCCGAGCATGATCCTGGTTGCGGGCGTGACGGTCGAGAAGTCTGTGAACATGGGGCCTCACTCTCTCTTCTAACACCCGATGTCGAACAAACAATGACAAGCCCCCTAAATTTCTCATTGCGTTTACAGATTTCATTGCCACTCATCATCGACATGTAAATAATCACGAATTTTCTTTCGAACTAGCCCATATATATCTTTGTTTTCATCCACCCAATACTTTGTAGCGCCATAACATAAGCCGTCCAAGCGCTTTGCTTTTTTATGAAAGAGCCTTACAACTCCGCCCATATTTATATTACAACTACCGTGTTCGTGTGCTCCATTAACTACTTCTTTAACTGTATCTCGCGCTACATCAAACACATTGTCGCTAATAGTCTCTTCTATTACCCGTAATAAACTAACAATTTGAGTTGGTAAAAGGGGATTAGCTATATAATCGCGTAGTTTGTCCATATAAGTTTCGTAATTTTTTGAGAAGTAAATATTCGACAAACGGTATTTGCCTTCTTCTACTTCCTTTTTAAGGCCAATACTATGCCCAGTGGACCCGACATTCGCATCTTCGTCTATGTCATTTTTGCTTCTGTAAATTTCGGTCACAACTTTAAAATCGAAACGCTTCTCGCCATTGACTTCAATAGTTGGAAACATTATTCCAGTAGACCCTTTTAGTAGGTCTATTTTCGAACCGACTTCTTTTGCCCTTTCTTTATCTAATAAGCCAGCATGAATGAAAACAATGTTAATGTTGATATACATTATCTCTCGATATAAATCTTCTTCGGTTTGTTGAAGATCTTTTAAGAACGACAGCAGTCCAAGGAACAAATCTGTTTGCTTTTTTACCACTTCAGATTTCATCGGACCGAGAAGGTTCTTCCTTGCCGTTCTATAGGTTACGATCGCCACGCCTGCGGTGACCAGATAAAAAATACTTCTAATTATAATATCAATTATGGCAGTATTTTCTGAAATCGCAGATAGGAAATTTTGCATTAATCCCTAATTCCTAACATAAGAGCATCTATGTAATGGATCGGAGCCATGGAGATAATGAAAAATAACTCTTTTTGCGAAAGATTTTTGCCCCTTTGAGACTCTCGGCAAATGCAGGCTTTCTCTATGTAGACATTAGTCATCAAGATATACGAAGGACTGTGGGGGTCGCTTGACCGATGGAGCATATTCGGAAAGCGCCTGGGGCGTCTCGAGACACATGACGTCCTTAAGCTTGATCGCATAGGCGGTATTAACATCGTGGAAGTACGCCATGAACTTCTCTTTCCCGATGCCACCTGATGTGCCGGTACGACGCCAGAGATCCTCTGGGGACGCCTCCAGGACATGGTCGATGTCGGCCTCGGCGACGACGGCCGACTGGGGACTCGTGGCGTAGATCACTATCTTGTCGACGTCGGCGTTGCGGAAGACCCGGCGCCTGTATTCATATGTCTTCTCCCCGGACAGGATGCGGGCGACGTATTCCGGCCTAATCGATAACATAGCCCTCATTGGCTTCTCCCATCTCGAGTATCCTCTCGAAGTTCTCCTTCGAGATTTTGTTGCAGACGATCCGCCCAGGTTCAATCACTCCCTCGTCGAGAAGACGCTTCCTGTTCGGGTAGATTCCAAGGGGAAAGTTGAATAGGAAGGAGATGACCCATGGGTACTTCCTGCTATTCCAGAACGAGTGAAGCTCGTCCCCGGTGAAGACGCTCCTCTCTCCGATGAAGCTCAGAAAGCTGGCTTCTGACGCAAACGACGAGATGTCCCTGACGTCCGTGACCGTGCAGATGGAGCTGACCACCGCACGATAGTACGCGGGACCTTGTTCATCACTCGTCCGGTATATGACCAGGTGGTCGCCCGGACGCAGATCGCCAACTCCGAAGCCACCGGAAAGGTAGACCTTCTCGATAGCGTTAATCGATGTCTCATCAGGTACCGGGATTCCACCCTCACTTCGTAGTTGCACCTCTCCGAAGAGCCTCTGATGATACTCGGGGCGGATGCTTAGCAGATAGTCGGAGGCAACGCTAACTTCTACAAACGGGAAAGAAGCATATGGACTGCCGCCGAGAGCTAGTGCTGCCGGCCGTCTTTTGACCAGCACGCTTTCGCCCCCCTTGCGGCCGTATGGAGTGAATCCGTATCTCTCGAGCAAATCCTCGAGTGACCGGGTGCCACTATTTTCGAACATTGTTACATAGGCGTAGTCGTATCCACCCTCGGCGAACGCTCGGAGCGCCATGGCGAGCAGCCTCTTACCGAGGCTCGTATGATGGTCAAGGTCGACCTTGAAGGTCCCTATTTTTAGCCTACGGCCACGCAGCGAGGGGACTACATCCGCATCGACGCCGTCCTCGTCCTTCAGGTAGAGCATCGCAATTATGCCGTCCGTCACCTCGTCCCGAGTGACATAGGCGCTCTCGTCGGCTGCCGTCTTCCCGTCCATCCACTCGTCAAAACCTGGATAGGCTCTTCTAAGGCTTGCGTAAAATGGATCGCTCTTGTCAAGAACCGAGAAGGGCACGTATTCGATAACGTCTTCGCGATTTGTCACCATAGCCTGCTCCTAGTCGACGGGATTGCCAAACTGGACGGGGTTCCTTGGCCCAAATGATAGGCCAGATTCTTCCGACCAGAATCGAAGTCGGGGAAAAGAAGCTGACATGGTCTCAAACACACTAAAGAAATGACTTAAGACTCAATTTAACGCAAAACAGCCCCCGCCAGACGCGATGTGCGCCAGACGGGGGCTTTTTTGTTTCCGCAGGTAGACGGCTCGTTGTGAGGCTCTCTAAGCTCTTGGAATGACCATGCTGGTATGATTAGTCGTTGTTGACTCCCACAGACTCGGGATGGTCAGCCGTGAACTTGCTCAGTTCTGCCGAGCCGTCATATACGGCCTCGGCAAGACGAGACGCCCATGGTGCCTCGGGCGTACCGAACGGTAGCACGGGAATCTCTCCTGGGTTTGCTGCCCTTGCGGCATAGACATCGTGGTACAGCTTCTGCACGGCAGTCATGGTGTCCGGCTCGTCAAGCCAGTGGAGCCTGCCGGCGCAGAACCAGACCATCTGCCCGCTGTTATTAAAGTTGATGATGCAATCGGGAATCATTCCGTCCTCCGTATCGTCAGAGAGATATGTGATCGTCGCGCCCTCCGCGAGCGCGAGCCAGTCGGCCCGAGAGCCGTAGAACCTGTCGAGGTCGAGGCTTCCTCCGTATCCGTCGAGCCTCCCAGAGCTTGTGTACTGCCGCATCAGGCATGAGTAGGCGCCCTCGTTCCAGGGATTGGCCTCGTAGCCCCAGACGGTGTTGTACGAGCCGTACTGCGCCACCCACAGGCGAGACGCATCGACGCCGATGGAATACATCTCGGATGCCTGCACATAGACGATAGGCTCGACGCCCGTCTGAGACTTCACGCCTGCGACGAACTCGGCTATCCATTTCACCTGCTCGCCGGTCCCGAAAACGTCGTTTCCGCCGCTCTCCCAGTCGAGGACGAAGACGGCCCTTCCGATGTATGGGCCAACGGCGTTGACGAAGTTCGTCACTTCGTGCGCAACGATGTTGCCGCGTGCATAGTGATAGATGCCCAGCAGCTTATTAGCGGCAAGTACGGCATCGGCGTCACGGACGAAGTAGTCGCTCGTGAACGTAGTGCCCTCCGTGGCCTTGACGATCACGAAGTCCGCAGGGATGGACGCGATGTCGATGTTCCCCTGCGCCCCCGAGATGTCGTAGCCGTCGAGCCCGGACGATGCCAGCGCAAGGCTGGGCGTCGCGAGCATGGCCGCGAGAAGGGCCGAGCCGCCGACGAAAGAGCGCCGCGTGAGATTGTGGCCATCCATCCTATGCCGCCGTCCCGGTGGTGGTGGAGTCGCCCGCCTTGGGGTCCACGGTGAGCTTGACGCGGGCCAGTGCGTCGAGGACCTTGCTCTTGACGCCGATGGCGGTGAAGAGCAGGTAGGCCGTCTGCATGCCACCGACGAGGGCCACGGCCACGGCGGGGATGTCCGAGAGCGGGGTGCCGGAGGTGACGACGTAGGCGCAGCCTGCCGCGAGGCAGACGGCGATCGCGACCCACTGCTTTACGTGTGCGCTCCACGCCTCCGACTGGCAGAGCGAGACGACGAACGGGAGGATGACGGAGATGATGATGATTGCGCCGCCGTTGATGATGGTCTGCATGTGATATTTCCTTTCACTGGAAATGGTCATGAAAAAGGCCCCGCAGGGCCTGTGGTGCTGTATGTACGAGCCGCTACGTGGCCACAGGCGGTGACGTGGGGAGCTGGTCTATGTCCTCGGCGTAGTCCTGCATGACGCCGTTGGTCTGGCCGCTGCTCGTGACGAGCTGCTCATAGATGTCGTCTGCCGCATGCCATTGGGCGCGGTCGTCGTAACTGGCCCATCCTTTGGCCACGAGCCTGTCGTGCTCGTCCACGAGATAGAGGCGCATCTCAAAGACGTTTGAGCTGTCCGACAGCTTGTCGTGGGCCTGCCTCGCGGCCTTCGCCTCCTTCAGCTCTTCGTGAACCGCATCGAGCGACGCGCTCAGGTCAGAGACGGATTTGGTGAGCTTCCCTATGGCATCGGCTTGGTCGGTCTGGGCCGCGTATGACCTCCTTATCTCGGTCACGACATCGTGTATCTTCTTGACGGTGTAACCAGCCAAGGCAACTGCTCCCCATTCGAGCACCGATAGAATGATGGGGCTTATGTCCACCGGCCTCACCTCCTGCCCGTGACGCGGATGATGCACATCTGACCGCCGTCCGTGCCGCCGAAGGTGCCCGCGTTCGAGCCCGTGTATATCTGCCCGTATACGCGCGACACGTAGGAGAGCGTCGTGCCTGTGGCCTGGTAGCACGACGAGACGAACTGACACAGGTCGCGCCCGTCGTTGTCCCACTTCACGCAGTCGAGCTGCACATACGTGGTGCCATAGACGGGCACGGTCACGGACTTGTTACCGCCCTTCGGCCCCGCGACCATCGACGCGCGGTATACGATGGTCAGCTCGCGGAAGTGCGACACGTCCTCTGACAGCGGGACAGCGCCCGTGGTGCCGGTAGACGAGTCATAGAGGACGGTGGGGCAAATCGCAGTCGCGAGACGCTCCATGTCGTAGGTCCCGCCATGGGTCGTATCTGATGGCATCACCGTTATGGTCTGCGCACAGAGATGGGCTGCGGTCTTGCCGCCATTGCCCTTGTCGATGCCGAGGCAGCCCCTCGTCGCGTCATTGATCGTATTGCCCGTGAAGTTGTCCACGTCGCGAGTGAGGTATATTCCACCCATGTCTGAGGGGTTGGTCGTGCCAAAGAAAGCTGCTGAAAAACCTGTCTCGTGCTCAGCTTTGAGCTTCGTCGTCCCGCTGCACAGGGAGACGACCCTCTCGCCGAAGCTCGCCACTTCGGTGAGCGCATGCCGGAGGGCCATCCTCGCCGCCGCGAGGAACACGTTGCTGCCGGTCGGGTTGCCGATGGTGGCCTCCGACGCGTACACGGGAGACGAGCAGCATACCCAGCCCGTGCCGTTGTAGACGAACGTCACGCCCGCCCCCGCCTCCCAGTAGGCGGCGTTCGTCCCGTTGGTGAGGATGGGGACGTCTCCCGTGCCGTTGACGTTCAGGGTCGGGGCGTCGGCGGTGTTGGCCTGCGTGAACCTCACGCTCACCGTCACTCCCGACGTCAGCGCGAACCCGGATACGTCCGAGGCCGTGGCCTTGGCGGCGGTCGCGGCGGCGGTGTCGCACGCCCCGTAGAGCATGGTCCCGTTCGCCCCGTCGGAGACCTTCGTCACGGTGCCGTCAGCCCTCGCCTTGACAGTCATCGGGGCCCCTCACCCTTCCAGCTGGGCATGGACGACCTCGGTGTCGACGAAGTCGGAAGCATGCACGGTGTAGGTGGGGCCAGTGGCGACCGCCGTCGTGGAGGAGCCGACGTACCATTTGACGGTCCCCTCGCTCGCGAGCGTCGGCGTCGTGCCGGCCGAGAGCAGGAGCGACCCCAGGAACACGTTCGCGGTGTAGGTCGTGGATCCGGAACCGTTCTTGAGGGTGGTGCCGTTGTCGGTGGTGAGGACGATCGACAGGGCCGCCGCCCCGGTGGCCCCCATCATGCCGACGCTGTAGCTCGTGCTGCTGGTGGAGTCCGTGTAGCTGACGATCGTGCGCGTCCACAGGTACTGGGAGGCGCCTACCGCCGGGATGGACGAGCCCCAAGTGCCGGTGGGCGCCGTGGTGCCCGAGGACCCCGCCTGATAGGTGGTGGCCGTCGAGGAGATGCCCCTCCCGGGGTTTCCGGTCTGGCCCATCATCCCCACGGAGTAGGCGGTGGAGGTCGAGCCGTCCGTGTAGGTGGTCACCACGCGGGTCCACAGGTAGTTTCTCGCGGCCACGGCCGGGACCGTCGCCGACCATGTGCCGGTGGGGGCCGTGGTGCCGGACGTGCCCGTCTGGTACTCGACGTCGGTCGACCTGACGCCCACGCCGGTGGCCCCGGTGAACGCGATCGTGAAGCCGAACTGGAGCTCGATCGTGACGTTCCCCTTGGGGTCCGCTATCACGACCGGGATCTTCACGACGCCGCCCGTGGTGACCGCCGCCGTGACCGCGATCGTCAGGGTCGGGCTCGTGGTGTCGTTGTCGCTCGTCACGGTGACCCCGGCCGGTGCCACTATGTCCGCGACCGTCACCGATGNGGCTACCTGGGTCTTGCCCCGCATGGCCACGATCTGGTCGGTCGTGGACGCCGCCACCGCCGCTCCCGTGGTGCCCGCGAACGCGTGCGCCGGGTGGGTCTGCATCACCGTGTACGCGTCGCTGAGGTCGTTCACCGTGCTCTCCGCCGTTGCCTTTATCGCCATCTCTCTCGTCTCCTTAGAAGTCCACGCTGCACCTGTATGTCTTGCTCGTCGTCACGTCGGCCGCCGTCACCTCCAGCCCGAAGCCGTCGTCGGAAAGCCTCGGGTCCGACGGCCCGATCGGGGCGAAGCCGGGGTCCGTGATGCCCCTCTCCCACCACAGGAGCCGGGCCGCGGGGCCGAACTCGGTCCTGAGGGCGGAGGCGTCGCCTATCTCGGCGGCCCCGTGCCATACCGTGACGACGTAGCCCGTCGACCCCTCGTCGTTCCTCAGCGTCGTCCCGTTGGTCGAGAGCATCTCGACCGTGATGGCGTCCTGGCCGGGCGAGCCCGTGACGCAGGCCGCACCCGAGACCGTCTGGGTGCCGTCGGTGTAGGTCGTGACCGTCTTCGTCCAGAGCCAGCGTCCGTCCTCGTACCCGTGGTAAGCCGTCACCCACTCCCCGTCTAGCAGGTCGGTCGACGAAGACGACAGGTAGTACATGACGTCGACCGACTCCACGCCTCCCCCCGTGGCCCCGGTGACGCATACGGCGGGGGTCGTGGTCTTGTCCCCGCTGCCGTAGGTGATGGCGCTGCGGGACCATATCCAGTCGCCGGACGTCCACGTGGGAGGGTCGTCCGACCACGAGCCGCCGACGAGCTCGTCGGGCGAGGTCGATAGGTAGTACTGCTCGGCGACGGAGGTGATCGCTGCCGCTGCCGCGTCCCTCGCCTCCTGCGATATCGATGCCACGTCGGTGACCGTCTGCTCCGTCTGGAGGCGCACCTTCGCCTGCGCGTCGCGCAGCCCGCGCGAGAGCGTGGGGAGCAGCGCGCCGAGCGTCCAGCGGCTCTGGGAGGGGTCGCAGACGTCCACCGACTCCTTGGTGCAGAGCATCGACTGGTCGATGCCGCGGGCGGGACACGTCACGCGCACGTAGTCGAGCAGCGCCAGCCGTGGCACGGAGCCGTCCACCAGCGAGAGGTCCACGGCCGACACCTCGATGCTCGCGAGCACCTCGTGGGCCGTGGCCACGTCATCAGCAGCCTCGTCAAGCAGCCCCGCCGCGGTGGTCGCGTCGTAGGTGCGCCAGTCCTCGACCCAGCCGTGGGCCGCGAGTCCTGACTCGCTGACCACGTAACCGCCCGCGAGCGACACGCCGTCGTGGCCGGAGACGGGGCCGTCCGCCATGCCGTCGAGGGTGGGCGCCGTGGAGCCCGTTGCGGAGGGGTCGGCGGTGCCCGTGGCGTGGATGGCCGTCACCACGCCCGACCAGTCCTCTGTGGTGGACATGTCGATGAGGTTGGTCGAGGGCGTGACCGACTGGCCCGAGTCGTGGCACATGTCGTCGGAGAGCAGGTCGAGCCAGCGCGTGCCGTCCTCGTAGCGTGCACGCGCATGGAGCGCAAAGGGCGTGAGGACCTTGTCCGTCAGCTCCTGCCACGTGGTGGGAGTCTGGGTGGAGCTGCGCCTTATGGCGTCCATGCCGAGGGGGCATGCGCCGAGCCGAAAAGCTTTCGAGCCGTCCTTGGCGTTGTGCTGGGCAATGAGCCACTCCACGTACTCCCGCGCCGTGGCGGGGGCCGTGATAGTCCATGCGGGCTTGTCGCTCGTGTCGGCGTAGGTTCCGTAGGGGGCCACCCTGGTGTCGCGCAGGTAGGCGAGCTGTCCCTCGGCACCTACGGTGATGGTGCCTGACATGTCCTCGGGGAGCTTTAGCAGCCGCCCGCGGAAGACCTCCGTCCCGTCGTGCTCCACCGTGACCTCGTGCGAGGGCGACATGGCCACCAGCCGGTCGTGGAGGGGGTGGTCAGGCGGCACGCCCATCGAGAGCGTCGGGAAGGAGCCATCCTCCGCGTCGACGGTGCATGCCGTCAGCCGCTCACCATCCATGCGCGGGTCGTGCAGGGTCTGGCCGTCGAAGTGCACCCGATACATCGGCAAGACCCCCTATGCCGTCCTGACCCACTTGTGCACGGCCGTCGAAGGTTGCGCGAGACTCATCGCGTTTCCGCCATCGGGGACCGTGAAGTTGCCGTTCCAGTTGATTTTCTTGTCCTGATAGATCTTCGGTGCGTACGTGCCCGGCTCGTCGGTCATCGCCGCGCCGTCGTTGACTCCTAGAAAGCCTATCTTCGCGGGGAGCTCTGAGCTTTTGAGCTGGTGCGTCTCGCTTCCCCACGTGGAGCCTGCGGGATGGGCCGACGAGGACGCCACGTCCGTCCTGCCGCTCGTGTCCTCGACCCATGTGCCGCCCCAGTGGGCGTTGGGGTCGAAGGAGTTGGTGAAGTAGGCGATGGTACCCACCGGGTGCAGGTAGTCGTTGAGCCACCTGAAGTTGGCCGCGAGCGCGGCGATGGTGTCGGGCACCTCGTCGGTGACGGCGGGGGCCACCAGCCCGCTTGGTGAGAGGGTCGTGGACATGAGTCCTCCTATGCGATTTGGGTTGTGTTGTCTACAGGTACTGTCGCTCGTACTGGATGTAGGCGGCGTAAGCGTCGCTCTCGGTCGCGGGGTGGCCGAGCTCGAGCCAGCGCCTGTCCGCGAGGTCGGCCCACGCCATGGCGGCGTATGCCTCCCACGTGTCCGGGTCGTTGATGCCCGCGCTGCCGATGGACACCTCGGCCCACGTGAGGTCGGAGAGGTCGGCCCACGTCTTGTCGGCGATGTCGGACCAGACGGACTCGCCCGCGCCGGGGTCGGTGTCGACGATGAGCTCCGACTCGCCCGGGTCCAGCCAGAGGTCCGTGATGCGGTGCGCCCCGGGCGGCAGGTCCCACGACTCGCCGTGGTAGCCCACGACGGCCGCGTGGTTGGCCTCGATGGTGGGGCAGACGCTCCGCGCCCCGTTGTCTATGGGAACGCGGACGCCCCCGCGGGCATCGAGCCTCAGCGTCATCGTGCCGGCCGACTTCCACGGGTCGGCTGTGACCGTCACGGGAATGGTCTCGGCCTTGTGCTCGATGCGCGTGAGCCTGCCGATGGCGAATCGGCCACGATAGTCGTATCCGGGGTCCACGCCGAGCTGGTATGTGTACCTGCGCCCGTGCAGCAGCGTCGCGAGCCTCGTGCGGATGGCCTCGGCCTCGCGCTGGGTGCAGCGCGGGACGAGCAGCGTAAAGGTCTGCGTGCGGTCCTTGTAGCGCACCCCTCCGCTCGACTCCGTGAGGTCCACGGTGCCGTCACCACCGGGTAGGTCGACGTAGCTCGTCTTGACCTCGGGGAATCCGAGGTCGTAGTCGTCCGTGAATACGAGGCCGTACCTGGCGAGTATGTCCACGCCGCCCACGACGAGGGAGTTTTGCTGTGCCATGTCCTACCCCCTCGCCGCTTGCGTGCGGATTGACCCAAGTGCGCCGTCCATGGCGGGCGCGAGGTATCCCACGGTCTTCTTTCCGTCGATGACGACGGCCATGCCGCTGATCGCGTCCGATACCGCCGCCGCTATGTCCGCCGCGCTGACGCTCGGCCCGCTGCCCGCCACCGCGTCCCTGATCATGCCGCTGAGCGTGTCCACGGGCGCAACGGCCTCGTCCTGCGAGGTGTTGTCGCCGACGCCGATTATCCTGGGGCTGTTGGCCGCGAAGACGCCGCCCTTGGCATACCAGTCCACCGCGAGGTACGGCGAGCCGTTGGCTATCCAGTCGGCGGGGTTCAACGACCAGTTCTTGACCTCGAAGTGGGGCAGGCTGATGTGCGGCAGCTCCAGATGCAGCCCCGAGAAGAATCCCGTGATGGCATTGACGGCGTTCGAGACGGCATCCTTGGCGCCATCCATGGCACTGCCGATGGCGCTTTTCACCCCGTCGAAGACGCCCGAGACGATGCCGCTGATGGTGCTGAAGTCCCCCGTGAACATGCCGACGATGCCGCCGATGACCGCGCTGATGGCCCCCGTGATGCCGTCGAAGATGCCAGAGAGGATGCCGGCGAGCCCGCTCATGACGCTCGACGCGCCGTCGGAGGCCATCTGCCAGTCGCCCGTGAAGACGCCGACGAAGACGCCGACGACGGCCTCTATCACGCCGCACACGACGTTGATTACGCCACCGATGACCTCCATGGCACCGCTGATGACGGCCGCCGCCGTGGAGAACGCCGTGGAGAAGACGCCGCCCACGAGCGTGGCTATCGCGGGGAACACCACGTCGGCTATCGGCTGCAGGGCGGAGAAGGCCGCGGTGAGGCGCGGGATCACGGCATCGGCTACGGGCTGCAGGGACGCCTGTATCTGCGACCAGGCGGCCGTAACGGACGTGCGGAAGCTCTCGTTGGTGTCCCACAGGTACTTTATCGATGCGACCACGGTCGCGATGGCTGCGACTATGGCTATGATGGGGCCCGCCCCCAGGCCGCCGAGGGCGCCGCCCATCGTGCTTATACCGCCTTGCAGCGCGGAAAATCCGCCTTGCAGCGCGGTGATGCCCTCCGAGATCTTACCGAACGATGACAGGATGGTACCGGCGACTATCAGCAAGGGCCCTGCCACGACACCGACCTCGATGATGGTCGATATCATCTGCTTGGCGCCTTCGGGCATGTCCTGGAACGCCTGCGCCATATCGGTGACCTTGGCGGTGATGTCGTCGATGACGGGGGCGAGCTGGTCGCCGACCTGCGCCATGGAGACCTGCACGGACTTCCACGCGAGCTGTATCTTGTCTCCCGTGCTCTCGGTGGCGTCCTTGGTGTCGTCCACGGCCGTGGCGTACTGGGACATGTCGCCGGACATGCCGTCGAGCGAGACGCGCCCGCTCGCCATCGCCTCCGCCAGCACGAGGCCGGACCGGTTTCCGAAGAGGTCGAGCGCGTCCTGCGTCGCCTGCGCCTGCGTCGCGGGGTCCTGCAGCCTCGTGGCGAGGTCGCCCATGGCGGTGCCCATGTCGGTGCCCGAGTCGGCGCACGAGGTCGCGGCCTTCTTGAGCCCCGTGAGCGCCGCGTCGACGGGAACGCCCTGCTCCTCGAGGTCTCCCATGAACGACGTGGCGTCGCCTATCGACATGCCCATCTCGCGGAAGGACGCGCCGTTGGCGTCCACGTCTGACATGAGCGTGGAGACGTCGATGCCCGTCCGCTGCGAGACGGTCTGGAACATCCCGAGGACGTTTCCCGTCTCGCTCGAGTCGACATTGAACGCCTTCATGGAGCGGGACACCTCGTCAATCGAGGTCGTCACGTCGGCGCCCGTGTTGTCGGCGAACCTCAGGAACTCGGTGGATAAGCTTTCCAGCTCGTCCCCCGTGACCTTGAACCTCGCCGAGACCCCGCCCACGGCGTTGCCGACCGTCTCCCAGTCGCCTGGGGCCTGCTGGCCGACCCTGCGGACGCTTTCCGCGATGGCGTCCGCGGCATCCCCGAGCGCCCCGGACTTGGCTATGGCGGCGTCCTGGCCCGCGTCCACGTCATCGAGCGCCGTCACCGCCGCGGTCCCCGCCGCCGCTGCCGCCGCCGTCACGACGGTGCCGGCCGACTTGACGGCCGAGCCGACCTTCTCGCCCTTGTCGGCCGCCTGCTGCAGCTTCGCCGCGAGCTGTCCCGCCGCCGTGGTGGCGTTGTCGGCCTCGACCTTGGCCTTGGCGAGCTGCTCGTTCGCCTTCTTGAGCGCCGACTCCTGCTGGACTATCGACCTCTGCACCTTGTCGTAGCCCTGCTGCTCGTCGGCGGTGAGGGCCTCCGTCTTCGAGCCGTACTTCTCGGACGCCTGCCGCAGCTCCTCGAGCTTCCTCTCGTTGTCCTGCACGGCCTGGGACGCCAGCTTGAACCTCTGCTGGGTCAGCTCCACGTTGCCCGGGTCGAGCCTGAGCGACTTGTTGACGTCGCGGAGCTGCGCGTTCGTCTCGTTGATGTCGCCGTTGACGTCCTTGAGGGCCGTGACGAGCTTGTCGGTCTTGCCGCCGATCTCGATGGTCAGGCCCTTGTATGCATCGGCCACGGTAGCCCCCATATGCGTATTCGGTTAGTTGAAGATGTCTTCTGGTGATCTCAGCTCGCCGCCTGCTGCGTGGCCGTTGCGCATGCCGGCGTAGGCCGCCGACACCTCGAGGAGCGTCACGAAGGAGTCCATCGTGAGGGCCGCGAGCCCGTCGAGCGATATGCCGAGCTGCGCGGCCTCCCACATGATGGACATGCCGGTATGGTCCCTTATGACTTGCGGGAGGTCTTCGCCCCCGCCGTCTGACGGGTGCGACCCGACTGGGATAAAAAACCGTGCTGAAGCTCCTCGTATATCTCGGTCGCCATCGGCCTGTCCCCGCCGAAGAGGTCGGCGAGGGCGTCATCGGGGAGCGCCTCCACCCACGGCATGAAGGACGGGACGTTGGCACGGTCTGCGGCCTTGGCCTCGGCCCACAGGAGACGCTCCATGTCGGCGATGCTGATGGCCGACATGTCCACCGGGGCGCCCGACTGGACGGACGCGTTGGACGCGTTGACGATGGGCGCTATGACCCTCATCAGGTCGCGCTTGAACTCGCTCTCGAAGACGATGGGGAGCAACGCGTTGGCCGATATCCGTATGGTCGCGTCCCCGAGCCTGATCTCCCTCATGGCTAAGCCCCCGCTGCGGTCTTGACGGGCAGGTAGGCGGCGGTGTCCATGGCGGCGTAGCTGGTCGGGTCGATGCGCTTGTAGATCTTGCTGTAGCTCCAGTCCACGCCGTTGATGGTGGTCGGCGTGGCCTTGATGGGCGTGGAGATGGCCACGGGCGACGCCTTGTCCTGCTTGGTCTCGGGGGCCATGTCGGGGTCGGCCGTGCTCTGAACGTGGTAGAGCATGACCTTGTAGGGGTCGGCGGTGTCATCGGAGGCCACACCCTGACACGTGAACCACATCCCGAATGGCTTCCTGACGCCGTCCTCGGTGCGCCCGACGTTGCCGTTCGCGTCGATGGTGTGCCCGAGCATCCACGTCTCCACGGCGGCCACGAGGGCGCCGTAGAAGTCGACGTTGCCCTCGAAGGAGGTGGCGCCGCCCGTCGAGGCATAGAGCCCGTCGTCGGCGTACGAGTCGGTGGAGGAGGTCTTGTCGGCGAGCTTGAGCTTGACGTTCCCCATGAGCTTGGTGGGGGTGCCGTAGGTGGGCGGCGTGGAGGAGGTCCCCTCGGCCGTGAGCTGGGCGACGTATACGTCGCGATAGCCGTAGCCGTACTTGTTGGTGGCGGTGGTAGCCATTTTCATCACTCCTAGATGGTCATCTCGATGACCGTGTAGATGTCCTTCTCGTCGTCCTCCGCGTAGCTGTACGCGTCGGCCGTTATCCCGACCGAGTCGAGGGCGTCGAGGATGCTTGCTATGAGCGCGTCGTCCTGCCCGTCCATGGGCTGGTAGACGCGCAGGTCGTAGCGCAGGTGCCGCACGCATGCGCGATCGTCCGCGCTGTCGGTGGTGGTGAGCTTGGGGATGTAGTCGGCGTACGGCATGGCCTGCCCGTCCGGCACCTGCCCGTAGCGGTAGAGCGTCACGAGCGGGAGCACGGCGTCCACGAAGGTCTTGACGGTGGGCCCGCTCATGGGCGCATCCTCCCCTCTATCTCCTTTGCGGCGTCGTTCGCGGCGGCCTCTATGTGCGGGTGCGGCGGCGCGGGCCTTGGTCCCCCGTGCCCGTGCTCCAGGAGGTGCGTGAGGCCGGGCTTGAGCCTGTTGTGCACGACGCACTTCCAGCCGCCGACCTCGTACTGGGTCACGTCGGCGACCCACCCGTTGCGGTAGTGCCTGCCCGAGACCTTGCGCCTGGGGCTGGTCTTCCTGAGGGCGTCCGCGCAGGACTGGCCCACCTCGGCGACGTCAGACCTGACCGCGTCGTCGAGCTCTATCTGGTAGTCGGCGAAGATGTCCGAGAAGGCGTCCATCAGCCCCTTCTCGTCGCCCGCCATGACGAGCCGGTTCTGGCGTCCCATCAGGCGCCTGCCTTGCGCTTGCACGCGAGCACGAGCCATTCGCCCATGCCGGTCGCCTTGGTCACGACGTACGTCACGCCGTCGCGCCGGCAGAGCGTCTGTCCCGCGTAGTCGCACGCCCTGACGCGCATCGACGCGGTGGGGTCCAGGGCGTCCTGCGCGCCCGCCATGGTGCGCTCGCGCCCGAGGGCGGCCCTGCGGACGAAGACGGTCGACACGACCTCGGTCCTGTGGGCCTGGCGCAGCTCGTCGTAGGTGGTCGTGTGCCCCACGAGGTCGAGCGTGCCGTCAGTGGCCAGCTCGGTGAGGTAGACGTAGTGGCTCGTCGCGTCGGTGTCCACGTAGGCGATCTCGTACAGCCTGCCCGCCGTGCGGCACAGGAGGCTCGGCGTGACGCCGGGCGCCCTGCGCGTCTGGATCTTGGTGGAGATCTCGAAGCCCTGCGCCGTGGCGAGCTCGACGTCCTGCGCCCGCAGGCTGAGCGACTTGTACGCGAGCCGCCCCACCTGCTCCAGGCCCGCGTCCGTGGAGAAGTCCACGCCCACCACAAGGCGTGACGGGGTGGCGGACATGAGGGCCACCACCCCGTCGTTGTACGTCTGATGGGCGTTCGCGCTAAGCATCGGCGCCGGCGGCGAGCGCCGCCACCTCGTGCCTGATCCGGCACCTCTGCACCTCTGCCGCGTAGTTGGTCCAGAAGTCGTCCAGGGCGTTGTTGAACTCGTAGAAGCAGGCGTTGACGAGCAGGCCCAGCTCCTCGCCGTCGGACGTGGTGAAGGCGTACGAGTCCTCCCCCAGGGCGTGCGCGAGGGCGGGCGACACGATGCCTATCGCGTCGGCCACGCGGGCGTCGGTGTCGGCATCCGACCACGTGATGTTGAGCTTGCGCCTGACGGCCGCCGTGATGTCGGCGGCCGTGGTGCTGTCGGTGGCCATGCGCTCACCTCCCTATGACTAGGCGGATGCCTTGGTCGTGACGGTTCCCTTGACCTGGACGGTCACGTACGCGGGGTCGAGCTTGGAGATGTCGAGCAGCTCCGCGGAGGTGTTGTCGTAGGCGATCCCGGCGGCGTACTCCACGATCTTGAAGGCCCTCTGGTCGTCGAGGAACTTGAAGTCGTCGGAGAACTCGATGCCGCGGGTCCCGCCGACGAACATGCCGTACTCGTCTAGGAGCGCGAGGATGGCCTGGCCGTCCTCGAGCGCGTTGGAGATGAGGACCTGGGTCGGCACCGGGAAGAGGTCGCCGACGTAGCGCCCGTCGTTGGTGGCAAGGGTCGTGGCGGGCATGACCTTGACCAGGTAGTCGGAGTTGTTGCAGATGAGCGCGAGGGACCCGCCGTTCCTGATGTCGAGCGACTTGTTGACGCCCTTCTCGTTCTTGCAGAGCGGGGCGACTAGGGCGCCGTAGGACGCGGGCGTGAGGTCTGTGACGGCGACGGCGGTCTTGAGGGGGTAGCCGTTGGTCGAGTTGATGTCGACGCCCTCGTGGATGTCGCGGGCGAGCCCGACCGGCTCTCCGGCTGCGCCCTTGCCGAGCACGGCACCGTACTCGAGCCCGTTGGCCAGGGCCTCGCCCAGGCAGGAGCGGACGTATCCGTCGAGGAAGACCGGGCCGAGGTCGAGCATGCCTCGCTCGATGCAGGCGAAGGCGGTGAGCTTGCCCTGCTTGATGTCGACGACCTTGAAGGCGGACGTTATCTCCTTGGTGATGGCGTCGGTGAGGTTGCCCCATGCGGCCTGCTGCTTGGTGTTGTCGTTGAGAATCCAGCGGGTGAGGTAGCCGGTGGACGTGAGGTTGATCGCGGCCAGGAGTGGGTGCGTCTCGGTGAGGTTCTTGAGCACGTCGTCGATGACGGTCTGCGGCATCGCGGTGTCGGGGATGGAGGCGAACGCCTGCACGGGGTTGGGGCTCTTCAGCGCGTCGATGATGTGCTGGTAGTAGGTGGTCTCGTCACCCGTGAGCTGGCGGAACCCGCGCTGGGCGAGCACGACGGAGTCGTTCGAGCGCTGNGCCTGCTCGAACTGGTCGGCGAGGTCGGCGCTCATGGCCTCGTAGAAGCCCGACCAAGCCTGCTCGATGGCATCGGGGTCACCGGACTTGTAGGCGTCGGCGAGCTTGTGGGAAGCCGCCTTGGAGAGTGCGTTCTGGTTGATGGGCATGGGAAGGTTCCTTTCTGTCGGTTTTTATCGGCGCGAGAGCGCCATGAAGAAGGCCGCAGCCTTTTCGGATGCGGCCTCGCCTGTCTCGTCCTGCACGTCCGGCCCTTCGGGCGGGACGTCTGTCGGTTCGTCCACGTCCGGCTCGGGGCCGGGCGCGCCTGGCCCCTCGTCACCGTCATGGCCGTCCGCGCGTATGAGCGCGGCGGCACGCTCCAGCGCGTCGGCAAGGTCGTTACCCGATGGCTGGACGGATGTGGCAGACGGGCGCGTGAGGGACTCGAGGACCGCCTGCCGTGCGCTCTGGGTCGGGGAGCCGGTCCCCTGCTCGGGCGTGACCTCGGTCGCGAACCCCATGTCGAGCGCGTCGGCCGGCGATATCCACGTGTCGGTGGACATGAGCTCGTCGAGCCTCGTCGGGTCGATGCCCGTCTTGGCCAGGTAGATGCCCTTGCTGAGCTCGGTCACGGTGTCGAGGGTGTCGGCGAGGTCGCGCATGTCGTCGGCCGTGCCGAACCCCTGTGCGCTCGCCTGGTGGATCATCAGGAGGGACGCCTCGCGCATGACCCGCCGCGAGCCCGCCATGAAGATCACGGACGCGATCGAGCACGCGAAGCCCTCGCAGACGGTCGTGACCTCGGCGGTGAGCGCCGAGAGGGCGTTGTAGATCGCGATCCCCTCGCTCACCTCCCCGCCGTACGAGTTGATGTGGACGGTGACCCCCGTCACGGGGCCGAGCCCGGCGAGCTCGCCCACGAGCCCGCTCGCGCTCACGTCGGAGTCGCCCCACGGGTCGGACGTGACGTCGCCGAAGATGTAGAGGTCGGCGACCTCGCCCGTCGTGGTCAGCTGGTAGAACTTTCCCATCGTTATTCACCCCCGCCCACGGTCTCGAGGTTCTTGGTCATCGCGTATTCGTCCGCCCAGGGGGCGGCGATACGGTCCTGCGAGGTGAGCCTCCTCACCTCGTTGGGGCTGAGTATCCGGTCGGCTATGAGCTTGTCGGCGTCCTGCGCGACGGCGAAGAGGTCGGCGTGCTTGATGCAGCTCGTGTCGAGCTGGCACCTGATTCCACGCGTGTAGTCTTCGGTCGTGAAGTTCTTGCCGCTTATCTCGTCGCCGATCATCTGCGCCACGGGGTCCACGGAGAACGTCAGGAAGGACGTGAACACCTGGTCGAAGTTGTTCACGTTGCCGTAGAGGAGCGATACGGGCATGTGGTACCCCTCGGCGACCGCCTCGTAGGCGTCCCTCCTGATGCTGATGAAGTCGCTTGATGTGTCGGTGGACTTCTTGGCCTGGTCGCTCACGAACTCCTCGAGCGTGGAGCCCTTGAACTCCGGGTACACGACGTTGTCGTTGGTCATGAAGGTCTGGAGGTTGTCGTTGATCATCTGCCCGTACGTGTCCTGGAAGCTCTTGTTTCCGCCCGGCATGGAGTCGTACTTGAGCTTGTACTTCCTGCCGTTCTTCGCCTTGAACGCCTTCTCGGCGGACTCGGCGAGCGACGCGTAGAGCGTCGCGAGGGATCCCTCGAGCTCGCGGTACTTGTCGTCGGCGCGGAGCTGGAACCAGTAGCACGTGTTGGCGCTGCACGAGCGCGCGTACGTCTTCCCCTCGATCGCCACGTTGTCGAACCTCCACGGGGAGCCTATCCCGGGGGTCGTGTCCACCGTGAACGAGTCGGCCACGTAGAGCGCGGTGGAGCCGCGGGTCCTGACGGGCACCACGAGGGCGCCGTACTGCGAGAAGAAGACCGCGTTGACGAGCTTGTCGATGAACTGGGTGTGGCTCTGGTTGGGGTTCGGCTTGACGTTCCACATCCGCGACTCGTCATCGAGGACCGGCCTGCCGTCCGTGCCGATGAACTTTATCTCGGACCTCTGGATCCCCGCGCTCACGTAGTCGACGGCTATGTGGCGCGCCATCTCCATGAGGGCGCAGGACTGCCAGTCGGAGAACGCCTTTGCGTCGGCGTCGGACGTGGTGACCTCGTTGCCGAGCCAGTCCACTATGCGCTGCCTTATCGACACGTTCCGCCTCCTAGAAGGTCATGACGGGCGCGAAGCACGGCTCCACGTCCTCGGGTATCCTGTCCGCCACGGTGAACGCCGCGACCATGGCCATGAAGCCGTCCGTCTTGCGCGAGCGTGGCTCGATCTTGCCGTAGACGTAGTTGTCCAGGTCGCCGTAGGTCCCGCGCTTCGCCGGCTCGAGCTTCGCGTTGTTGATGAACCAGCGCATGATCGGCACGTCGCCGAAGGCTATCCTCCGCGTGGCGAACAGCGAGTTGATGACCGGCTGCACCAGCATGATGTCGCTCGGTCGCACGAGCTTGAGGTTTCCGCCCTTGCCCACGGTGGCGGAGAATCCCGCCTTCTCGATCGCATCCTTCATGAGCGTATAGCGGTAGTTATCTATCGCCACGGCTCTCACGTCGTAGCGCGCCACCTGCTCGGACACCCAGTCGCCTATGAGGTACGGGCTCACCTCCACCTCGTCGACGATGGTCAGCTCCCCCCGCTCCGCCCACTCGGCAAGCGGCGCCTTGATGCGCCCGGCGTCGCACGACGCCTTGCAGAACCACGCGTGGCCGAGCGCCTGCCACTCGTCGCCGACGCGGAAGAGCGCGGTGGCGCCGATCATGTCGGTGGTCTTGGCGTAGTCGATGCCTATCACGCACGGCGCGCCGTCGAGGGCGCCGACGTCTATCGGTCGCGACGCGGCCATGACGTTGTCCCAGCTCGTCACCTCTATGTCCACGCGCCCCTGCGGGCAGTTCATGCGCTTGGTCGGGAACGCGATGTGCCTCGCGGGGTCCGCCTTCCACTTCGCGTACTCCCTCCGGGTCTCGTCCATGAGGTTGGGGAGGTAGCGCAGCGACGGGTTCGCCATGTGCCAGTTGCGCTCGTCGTCGAGCAGCTCCAGCGACGGGACGCAGCACATGAACGGCAGGAACCCGCCGTCGTCGCATGTCTCGGGGGCCGCCAGGACCTTGCGGCCCTGCTCCTTGAACTCGTCGATGACCCCTCCCCTCACGTCGCCGTCGCTCGAGAAGTAGGCCTCCCTCGGGCAGTCCTTCTTTCCGAGCCCCGTCTCGAAGACCTCGAGCTGGTCGTGGCTCTGGTACTGGTGGACCTCGTCGAAGAAGACGGCGCCGGAGCGCAGGCCGTCCTTCGTGTCGGCGTTGCTCGTCCAGTAGCGGAGCGTGGATTGCGTGCCGGTGTTCCGGATCTCGGTGCCGGTCCACGAGAACCCGCGCCTGAAACCGGACGCGTCATGGTCGAGGACGCGCTTCGTGTCGAGGAACGAGGTCTTGGCCTGCCGCTCGGAGTTGGCGCAGAGGTCGACGTCGTAGAAGTCGATCCCGTTCGCCTTGGAGAGCATGCAGAAGGCGAGGAAGGACATGAAGGCGTTCTTGCCCGCGCCGCGCGAGACGTAGGCGAAGAGCTCGGGCCACCTCGGCAGGCCGTCGGGCCTGTAGCAGCAGAGCCAGAGCGCCGTTATGAACCTCTCCCACGGGAAGAGGTCGAAAGGGAAGAACCTGGCGTATCCGATGTATGTGGCGAGCTGGTCGCGGTTTATGGCTATGGCCTCGTGGTCGAAGCACCACCGTATGTGCCTCGCGAGCTGCCTCTGCTCGTCGCAGACCGGGTACGCGACGCCCGGTCGCTCGACCAGCCGCAGATAGTCGGTTATATCGCGGCACCCTATCGCCCTGTGCCGCGGGCTAGAAGTCCGTCTCTTCGTCATCTGTCTTGGGGACCACGAGCCTGCACCGGCTCGATATCGTCATGCCCAGCGAGGACGCGGACGTGTGGGCCTGCCGGAATGCCTTGTCCTGCTGCCGCTGGATGCGCTCGGCACGCTCCATGTCCCCGGATGCCACCACCCCCCGCAGAGCGACCGTGTAGGCCTCGTAGAGCGTCTCCGCGCTCACGTACCGCGCCAGCTCGTCGGCGTCGATGGCCGACCAGATGTGGATCGCGTCCAGCTGGTGGGCGTAGCGCATGAACTCGAGGCGCTCGTCCTCGTCCTCGATGTACGCGGGGCACTCGATGGAGCTGTCGGCTATCGACGGCTCCTGCCTGTGGCGTGCGTCGGACTCGGCGCGCGTGAGGTGCTTCCTCCCACGGGCCTCCAAGAGCGCCACCGGCTGCCTGGGACGCGCCATGGCTCCCACCTCCTTATGCACGGTTTTTGTGTCTGAAACGCACGTCCGCCGCCGAATGGGTGCATATCATCGCGTCAGAAGTGCATATATGCGCCTTTTCTGCCGTTCGAGCGCATAAACGTACCGTTCGACCCGAAAAAGGATACCCGGGTGGTTTTCTGCCGAATATGGCCGAATCGACGGTTTTGAACATCAAGGAGTTACCTATGTGCCTTGATGGGACGCAGTTGGGATGCACGATATTCACATCGATTTAGGGAAAATTCACAAATGGCAGAAATTCGGCATCGGTTCCTTACCATAGCCGCAGGTAGACGGTTTAGGTGGCGGGGGGTATGCACAGGCCACACCTACGCTTATGCAAACAGCAGGTAGATGTATGCATGCAAGATTCCTCTATGCATTCGACCTCGACGTAGAGCGTCTTGCCGGCGCCGCAGCACACGACCTCGAACGTACCGGATCCATGCAAGGCGTGGGCCGGGTCGGTCGTGTGACGGCACTCCCCGCCCGCATGGCTGTTGCACTCCCCGCACGCATCCCCGTCGCACAGGTACAGCATGCCGTCGCGCTCACCAGCGCTCAGGCGTAACGTCTCCCGACCGGTCGTGCGCGTGCCCGCGGAAGCGCCCGTGGACGATGTCGTGGCACTCGTGGCAGAGCGGGATGAGGTTGTCATGGTCGCGTCCGTCCCTTCCGACGTAGGTCCTCGACAGCGCGTATCGCGGGTGCTCGTCCACGTGCATGACGTGGTGCACCGTCACCGCCCGCGAGTAGACGGCCGGGGACTTCTCCTTGCACATCGCGCACTCGCAGTGGGCAGAGGCGAGCACAGACGCGCGGAGGTCGCGCCATGCCTGCGACTTGTAGAACTTCCTGTCGTTGCCGTACCGCCTGCGCTGCGACGCGAGTTCGTCGGCGAGCCTGTCGGCATCCATGCACCACATGACCTCCCGACATGAAGAAGGCCCCCGCGTCTCGGCGAGACGCGGGGGCCGGTCGTAAAGGATTCCTTGACTACTCCGCCGGACGGACGCGGCCCTCACTTGTCGAGAGTGAGGGCCGCAGTGTCCAAGGGAAGGAGGTTGTCCATTTCTGGGCACCATAAAGATATCAGCCCAAATCAAGCATTCGAGGTCACTTTAGGTAATTTCTGGTCATGACTTTGGGCGAGAAGAAGCGTTCGGTCATCACATCGAGCGCAGCCGCCTTCTCGTTCTTCACCGTCCCCTCCGCATATCCCACGACCTCGGCCACCTTGCGTATCGACATGTCATCCACGTAGAAGCACTCGAGGATGCGCCCCCACCTGTGCCGTGGGTTCTCGGCGTCGATCGTGCGGCAGAGCAACCGTGCACGCGCCACCTCCTCGCCCACGATGGATTCGCGGTCGAGCACGTCATCCGCACCTGAGAGATCGCGTGACTGCCCGGAGTGAGGCATCCCGTCCGGCCACTTGCCGAGAGATTCCAGACGGGCGCGATCCTCGCGGAGACGTCGGTAGTCCACCTGCACGCCGGAAAGCCATTCCTCGGCCGTCATCGGCGACCACCCCTCCCACGTCCGGGCCTACGGTAGTCCCACCACTCGCCTATGGCCCGCAGCGCACAATATGCGAGCCACCCGGCACCGAGGCCCGCGAGGATGAAGAGACCGAGGACGAGGCCGAGACCGTATGCTGCGATGAGGCTCATTCGCCCACCTCGATTCCTAGCTCGTGAAGACGGTCTTCGAACGTTTTCTCAGGTAGCGGATACACCATCTGACCTCCGGTTCCTCTGTTTGGGTCAAGCACGATAGGGTGCTTTCTCGCTGCCTTTATCAAGGCGAGCATGTCCAACGCGACCTGCTCTACGCTGTCCGAGATCCATTCGACGCATGCCTCATCGCCAGGGCGCTTGATGTGTGGCATGAGCAGACCGTTCGATGCTTGCGAGGCTTCGTAATAACATTCGCGAAACGTGATTGTCTTGCCAAGCAGCTCCCTTTTAGTGAGCCTAAGCCGACCGCACGTATCACATGTTTTTGTGCTCATTTGCCCACAACCCTTTCGAAGCAGAACCTTGGAAGTCCCACGAAGTCGGTAGGCTCTGGCATCTCCGGCTTTTTGCCATCACGAATGTCGGCGACTGCCTTCAGAGTCGCATCCTCTCCGAACACGAGCAGAAAATCAGCCGTAGCCTCGTACAGGCGCCGGTTGGCATCGACGAAACGCCGGTATGTCTCCTCTTGCAAGGTCGGTCCGGTCATGCGCGCCCCTCCGTGCCCTCTGATGGTTGTCTCCATATAATTAGTTCTTATCTGGTCGGGCAGTCGTGGGACTGTCCGTATCCGTGCCGTGAGCTGCGGGTCCACCATGGCCGTCGCCGTCCGCGCCGCAGGGCGCTGCAACCGCGCGGCAACCGCCCGCCAGCGCGCTCGTGGCCGACCAGAAGGCCGAGGCGGCGGACATGTCACGGCCCGCCAGCATGTGCCCGTAGATCCTGGACGTCGTGGCAGGGCTCGCGTGGCCCAGGCGCTCGGAGAGCGTCACGACGTCAACCCCGTGGGCGATGCACCACGACGCGTGCGTGTGGCGCAGGGTGTGGAAGGTCGCGGAGCGGTCGATGCCGAGCCGGTCGCGCAGGGCGGCGAAGCTCCCGCTGAGCGTGGTTGGCCGCATCCACGCCCCGTCCACGCTCACGATCGGGAGCGAGTCGTCCGTCCGGCCGAGGTCCGAGCGCTCCCACGCGACGAAACGCGACACGACGGCCATCTCCTCCGGCACCGAGCTCACGTTCCTGCGGCTCCTGCCGCTCTTCGGTTTCTCCTTGCGGTAGGGGGCCGCCCCCACGGGCTCCACTACCGTGCCGCCGACGTGCGAGAACCCGCGGTCGGGCATGACGTCGCGCGGTCTCATGGCGCACACCTCGCCGCACCTCATGCCGGTGTGGAGGGCGAACCAGATCGCGAACGCCTCGACGCGCTCGCGCGGCGGGACGTCAGCCTCGAGCGACACGACCGGCACCAGGTACCCCTCGAGACTCGTCACGTCGCGAGCCCCGAGGGAGGTTGCCTCGCGCTGGGACGGGGTCGGGTGCGCCGCCGACACGAGCGGGTTGGACGAGACCAGCCCCACCGACGACAGGTAGCCGTAGGCGCCGCGGAGGAACTGGTAGACCCCGTTCACGGTGGTCGGAGACAGCGGGCCGCCGTGCTCGCCGCCCTCCCTGAGCAGGCGCCCGCCCATGCGGGTGAAGTCGAGGGCGGTGAGCTCGTCGGCACGTCTGGCCCTGAGGAACCGGGTGACGTACCGGCAATAGAGCGCGTAGGTCCGCACGCTGTTCGGGCTCGCGCCGTTGGCCGCCCGCATCTCGACGTAGTCGTCGAGGAGGTCCGAGAGCACCATGGACGTGACGCGCCCGTCGGCGGTGAGCCCGGCCGCCCACTCTCCGGCCATGACGCGCGCCTCGTCCTCGGTGCGCGCGTCCGGGAAGCTCCTGCGGCTCTGGATCTTCCTGCCGTCCGCAGAGCGGCCGAGGTACACGCGGCTGTACCACGTGCCCCGCTCGTCCTGCCTGACCTGTATCGGGCGGGACGTCCCCCCTGCCCCACGGGTCATCGGCCCTCGCCTCCGTCCAGCTCGTCGGCGATGCCCATCAGCATCAGGCCCGTGCAGCCGATGCCGCAGCCGTCCGACTCGCAGTCGCGGCACTGCTCGTACCATGCGCCGTCCCCGTGCCCATACCACGCGCAGTCCGGGTTCTCGTGGGAGGCGCACTCGCGCAGCCTGGCCGCGAGCGCCCGGTCGTGCGCCGTCACCTCGACCGCGCCCATCGTCTCCCTGAGCCTCCGCGG